>Ga0182030_10004108_pt1 | contig 31037 bp, 30 predicted proteins | sample 812S3MmetaG_FD_121299 | JGI IMG/M metagenome (GOLD analysis project Ga0182030, IMG submission 121299) | Permafrost microbial communities from Stordalen Mire, Sweden - 812S3M metaG (Illumina Assembly) | ecosystem: Environmental > Terrestrial > Soil > Wetlands > Permafrost | place: Sweden...
AACGGTCAGAACTCCCATGCCGGGGCGGGAGACCGAATAGATGTGCTTGACCCCGGAGATCTCCCCCAGCACCTTCTCCATCGGCGTGCTGACCAGGTTCTCCACCTGGGCGGCGCTGGCCCCAGGAAAGGGGATAAAGATGTTTGCAAAGGTCACATCGATCTGCGGTTCTTCCTCCCGCGGCGTCACCAGAACCGCGAACGTACCCGCCAAGAGCGCCGCCAGCGCCAATAACGGAGTGAGCTGGCTCGAGAGAAACTGCTTCGCCAGTCGACCGCTGAGTCCTAGAATCTGGCTCATGGCTAGCGGCTAACTGAAGCGCCTGGGGCTTTGGCTGCTGCAATCGGATCAAGGGCGATCTGCTCGCCGACGGCCACACCAGAGAGCACTTCCATGCGATCCCCAAAGCGATGGCCCACTCGGATATAACGAAGCGACGTCCCCTGTTTCGGATCGAAGACGTACACGGCGGTGACTTCGCTACGCTCAACCAGCGCAGTCACAGGTACCAGCAGCCGATCTGCCTCACCCACCACAAGGCCAACCTTCACATACATCCCTGGGTAGAGATCCAGGGCGCCCGAGGGCAGATCCAGTCGCGCCCGGAAGGTATTCGAGGGCGCCGCAGCCTCGGGAAAAATCGTGAACTTCGTGGCTTCGACCCGATGATCACCCATGTAGACGGCGGCTTTGCGCAGTCGCCGCACGGCGTCGATGACGCTTTGCGGAATGTTGACATTGACGCGCAGGAACTGGAGCGACAAGCCGGACATCAGCGGCGTGCCGGGGCCTACGGTCTCCCCGACTTCCACCAGCCGCTTGCTGACCACCCCGGCATAGGGCGCGCGCACTTCCGTATAGGCAACGCCTTCTCGTGCGCTGCTCAGGCCCGCTTCCGCCGCACTCAAACGAGCCGCTGCAGCGTCCCGACCGGCTGTCGCCTGATCGAGCGAGGCCTTGGCTACCACGCGGCGCTGATACAGGTCCGCAATACGCTGATAGTTGTTTTGCGCCTCCTCGTTCCTGGCCTTGGCCTCGGCCAGCGCCGCCTGCGCTTCCTGAAAGCCGGCGCGCTGTTCTGTGCCCTTGAGGCGCACGATGACTGCACCTGCCGGTACAAAGTCATTTACGTCATAGAGAATCTCGGCAACGCGGCCCGCGGTTTGTGCCGAAACGGTGCCCTGGTTTGTGGCCTCCGTTGTGCCATCCAGAATGCGCTCGAGGGGCGTTTTCTCCAGTGCCAGCGTCAGGGTCGCGTAAGGAGCTTTCAGATCAGCCGCCGGAGGCACTTTCTGGGTACAGCCATTCAAGCCGGTCAGGATCAGTAGCAAGCCCGCGAGCAACGCCTCTGAGGCGCGACCCCTCGCCCGGATTGACGTTTTAGGCTCCACGTGGCGGGTGCTCAGCTGAAGGCCTGACCGGGCCGACACCCTGCCTTCTTCAGAACCACGGCCAGTGGGCAAAACTTGCTGAACGAAGCCTGCAATAGGTTCGCGCCCACGAAGGCTGTCAGCCACAGCCAGCGGCCATCCGCATAGTGCGCCAGCAGCAGGCTGATCAACACGACGGTTCCGGCAAAGGCCATCACGATCCGATCAATGCTCATAAAGCCTCCTGTGGCGCGTGGCCCAATAGGCAGGCTGCCCACCGGGGATTCTCGAATACATACCGATAGTTTATCGGTTTTTGCTAATTTAGCAAGTTACGATTTTAATAATGTATAATGTCACCCGGACCCAAAGCGGAGGACGATGCGCATGGCGGCGACAAGAAGGAAGGCGAAACCTGACCTTGCGGGGGTCATGGAGCATATTGACGAGGCAGCAGCCCTTCTGAAGGCGCTCGCGAGCGATCAGCGTCTGCTCGTGATGTGCTACCTACTCGAAGGGCCGCTTTCGGTCGGCGAGATCAACGCGCGCGTCCCACTGAGCCAATCCGCACTCTCCCAGCACCTGGGCGTACTGCGCGAGGCGGGCGTCGTCACCACACGCCGCGAATCGCAGACGATTTACTACGCCCTGGCCAATGGGCCGGCCACTGAAATCATGACAACACTGCATGCCTTATTTTGTGCGCCGGCACGCAAGCGCCACCCACTTCGCACGGCGCCGATGCCCCGCCGTTCCTAGTCATTGGCGCTGCCCAGGCCGTCGCGCTCACCTTATCCAGTGGCTGTTCAGGGCTGTTCAGGGCTGTTCAGGGCTTGCTGCTCCTCGGGCAGGTATTCAGGCCCAGAATCTTGTAGAGCGGACAAAAGCCTGCCAGCGCAGTGACTAGCGGAACCACGCCAATTAACCCGATCCAGCGCATCGGCGCCTGCCCCATGAAGGCATAAGCGAGCAGCGCAATGCCCAGAAGAATACGAATCACTTTATCGACCGTACCCACATTGGTCTTCATAACTTCACCTGTATTTGCCCGTTTCTTAGATTAGGCCCTCAGGGCGCGTTGTCTATAATGGTTTTACGCAGCGCCTTGCGGGCTTCCTAAAGAGATCTTCCGCGCAAGTTAGCCGGTGCGTGCCCCCACGCGCTTTAGCGCACGATGTTTGGGGTTACAGAAGGCGGCGTGTAACAGCTCGGCCAGAGCCCTAGCTTCGGGGGCCTCAAGTCGAAATCGAACGCTTTGCGCGTTTCGCCGGCGACTGATGAGGCCTCTGGCCTCAAGGACCGCCGCATGCTGGGAGAGCGCCGGAGCTAGTAAGCCCACCTGACGGGCCAGGTCGCCAGCGGTACGATCACCATCCAGCAAGGCGCACACCATCCGCACACGCGCCGGATGCGCCATGGCCCGCAGAAATTCCGCTGCCTTGTCCGCTGCCGCAGCCAGCTCTTTTGCTTGCATATTTGCGAAAGTACGCAACCTTTGATAACTTGTCAACGTTCGGCGACCAGGGTCTGGTGGGCGTTAGTATGCAAAAGCAGCGCGGGCGGTTTCTGAGGGATCTCATAGTTGTTCTCGCCCTGAAGTTTGTTCTGCTATTTACCCTCTACTGGCTCTTCTTCTCTTCCGGACATCGTCCGCAGCAGGGCGCCACCAACACGGCCGACGCTGTCCTGGGCCGCGTCTCAGAAGGAAGCCCCAAGAATGACTGACCCCACACTGCTTGAGTTGTCGCGCTGGCAGTTCGCCGTCACAGCGATGTATCACTTCCTGTTTGTCCCGCTGACGCTCGGGCTCTCGGTCCTGATCGCAATCATGGAAAGTGTCTACGTCATGACGGGCCGAGCGGTCTGGCGGGACATGACGCGCTTTTGGGGCACTTTGTTCGGCATCAATTTCGCGATGGGTGTAGCCACCGGCATTACGATGGAGTTCCAGTTTGGCACCAACTGGGCTTATTACTCACATTACGTGGGCGATATCTTTGGTGTGCCGCTCGCGATGGAAGGCCTGATGGCCTTCTTCCTCGAGGCGACCTTCATTGGTCTGTTCTTCTTCGGCTGGGACAAGCTCTCGCGCCTGCAACACCTCGTGGTCACCTGGCTTGTGGCGATTGGAAGCAATCTTTCGGCCCTGTGGATCCTGATTGCCAACGCCTGGATGCAAAACCCGGTTGGCGCCAAGTTCAACCCCGACACGATGCGCATGGAGCTGCAGTCCATCGGCGAGGTCATTTTCAACCCGGTGGCACAGTCCAAGTTCGTTCATACGGTGAGCGCCGGCTACGTCACCGGCGCCCTGTTTGTGCTTGCGATCTCCGCGTGGTTCCTGCTTAAGGGCCGCCACACGGAGTTTGCGCGTCGCTCAGCCACCGTGGCCGCGAGTTTTGGGTTGGCGGCTGCGTTATCCGTAGTTGTGCTCGGGGACGAGAGTGGCTACACCGCCAACCAGACCCAAAAGATGAAGATCGCCGCCATGGAAAGCATGTGGCACACCGAACCCGCGCCAGCGCCCTTCGTGCTGTTCGGAATCCCTGATACCGCCCACCGAACCACCCATGATCAGATTAAAGTCCCGTGGATGCTGGGCCTGATCGCAACGCGCTCGACGGACAAGGAAGTCCTGGGGATTTATGAGCTCGTGGACATCGCGCGCCAGCGCATTGAGAACGGCATACCAGCCTACTCCGCATTGCAACAGCTTCGCGCTGATCCCCAGGACTCGGCCGCACGGGCGGTACTTGAGGCGCGCGCTGGAGATCTGGGCTACGCTCTGCTGCTGCGCAGGTACGTCGCCGACCCAGCGCAGGCTACGCCCGCGCAGATTGAGGAGGCTGCCTGGGGCACGGTCCCCTCGGTCGGGTATCTCTTCTGGACCTTCCGGATCATGGTCAGTCTCGGCTTCTTCTTTATTCTCCTGTTTGCCTATGGCTTCTATCAGGCCGCCCGCCGACGGTGCGATGCGCAGCCCTGGTTCCTGCGCCTGGCGCTGTGGAGCCTGCCGCTGCCGTGGATTGCGGCGGAACTCGGCTGGTTCGTCGCGGAGCACGGGCGTCAACCCTGGGCCATTGAGGGCGTGTTACCCACATTCCTGGCGGTGTCGCCGATCCCTGCCAGCAATGTGGCGCTAAGCCTTGCGGGATTCATCTTGTTCTACTCCACACTGGCCGTTGTAGAAGTCTATCTGCTACGCAAATACATCCGGCTCGGGCCCGCACTTGCAGCCCCGTCCGCCGCGGCCTGAGGTGAGTCATGTTGCTCGACTTTGATACCCTGAAGCTGATTTGGTGGCTGCTGCTCGGCGTGCTGCTGATTGGCTTCGCCATCATGGACGGGTTTGATCTCGGGGTCGGTATGCTGCTGCCCTTCGTCGCTCGCACCGACAACGAGCGTCGCGTGGTCATTAATTCCGTCGGCCCGGTGTGGGAAGGCAATCAGGTCTGGCTGATCCTGGGCGCCGGCGCCATCTTCGCCGCGTGGCCGGCCCTGTACGCAGCGAGCTTCTCCGGGTTCTACCTTGCGATGCTATTGGTGCTGGCAGCCCTCATCATTCGGCCCGTGGGCTTTAAATTTCGCAGCAAAATGCCCGGCGCACGCTGGCGCAGCATTTGGGACTGGGCGCTGTTTGCAAGCGGGTTTATTCCCTCACTTGTCTTTGGCGTGGCCATGGGTAATCTCATGGAGGGGGTACCCTTCCAGTTCGATTCCGAGTTGCGCGCGAGCTACGCTTTTGGCCTCTTCGATCTGCTCAATCCGTTCGCGATTCTTTGCGGCCTGGTCAGCGTCACTATGCTGGCGACCCACGGGGCCCGTTATCTGGCCATCAAGACAGATGCACGGGTTGCGGCACGCTCGGAGAGTGCCTCGCGGATTATGAGTCTTCTTTGGCTGCTGCTGTTCGCGATTGCAGGGTATTGGCTTTGGAAAAGCGACTTCGGCTATGCGATCAGCCGGGGCGCAGGGACAGGCGCGATGCCCAATCCCCTATTGAAAACGGCCATCGTCTCCCCGCACGCGTGGTTTACCAACTATCAGCGCTGGCCCGCCACTCAATTACTGCCGGTGATCGGGTTGCTGGCGCCCCTGATGATTGTGCTGCTGGCGCACTCACGCCTGCGCCGAGTGGCCTTTCTGTCTGGAGCTTTGGGGATCGCCGGTGTGATTGGATCGGTGGGCGTGAGCCTCTTTCCTTTCCTCCTGCCCTCCTCCTCCCACCCTTCGAGCAGCCTGACAGTCTGGGACGCCTCCAGCAGCCACCGGACGCTGTGGATCATGCTCATTGCCGTCGTGGTGATCCTGCCCGTCGTCTTGGCCTACACCACCTGGGTCTATCGGGTGCTGCGGGGTCCCGTGACGATCGCTCACATCGAATCCAATCCCGATACAACGTACTGAGGACACATCATGTGGTATTTCAGCTGGATGCTGGGACTTGGACTTGCAAGCTGCTTTGCGATCCTGAACGCGCTCTGGTTTGAGCTCGATTCGGATCGAAGTGCCCGCGAGCGTCCGGCCGATACACATAACCTTCCGTAGCTGCCGCTTTCACCCGCGCAGGAGCCTCCGATGTCTTACTACTTGGCAAGAACCGTATCCGTAACCTTCGACGAAGCAATCACCCGTGTCACCGCGGCGCTCAAGCAGGAAGGCTTTGGGGTGTTGACGGACATTGATGTCCAGGCAACGCTGAAGGCAAAATTGGGCGTTGATACTCCGAAGTACCGAATCTTGGGCGCATGCAATCCCGGCTTTGCTCACCAAGCCCTGCAGCTCGAGAACAAACTCGGTGTCCTGTTGCCCTGTAACGTGATCGTGCGACAGGCTGACGATGGACAAACAGAGATTGCCGCTATTGATCCGGTGTCTTCCATGGAACGCACCGGCAATCCAAAGCTGGCCTCGGTTGCCGATGAAGTCCGCGCGCGATTGCAGCGGGCCGTCGATAACGTTTAACTTATCAATGCCGCCGATTACAGCCCCATATGGTCGACAGCTGGTGGGCTGCGGTGGGTCGGCTTGGGACGGCTTGCAACCCCTCACCAATAGAATATTTAAGCTTGGTACGCCTTGGGGCATGCTGGACCCTGTTTCGAGCGAGGCGCGTCGGGGGTAAAATTGCGGGTACCTCTTGGGGCGAGAGGCAATCAAGCTCTTGTTGTTATGCTGAAAACCGCCTCAATTTATTGTCCTCTCCTGGTCAACACATTGGGTAATTTGCCGTTCTGCAGCAAGTCCGCTCACCGGTCATCATTTGGGATTGAGTACGTCCTGATTGCCGTTTGCCGGCAAATGATCTTCTGCGATTCAATGCATCTTAGGTTCGCCCGTCACGTAATTGTCCGAATAACCACAGCCCCACGAACCAGTCGAAGCGATCAATGGGGTTGACTACATGGTGCAAGAATTAGGGAATACGCTGCGCTCGAGCGCTGACGCCGGCGCGGCGCTAGTGCGCCTGCCCGGTGCGTGAACGCACCCAGCGTGAATGCACATCAATATAGACCTGCTCATAGAGCGCATTGACCGCCCCGGCCGCGGGGAAGCCAGCGGAGAAAGCTGCCGCCTTTTCGCCCAATGCCAGCTCTCCGGCGCGCCGCAAGTGCTCCAACAAAAAGCGGGGATCCTCATCACCAATGGCGATGCGGATCGTACTCGGGGTGATGCCGGCCTCGCGAAGGGCAGCGTCCCCCATTTCCGAGTGGCTGGTCAGCGCCGGGCAAAGCACGGTGGTCTGGATCTGCCCGAGGCTCACCTGCAGGCCGAACGCGGGTTCGAGGTTATCGAATAGGCGCTTTAGCTGATCGCGACTGATGCTACCCCCACCGGGCGCACCGCGCTCGAAATCAATGGTAAACAGCGGTGCCGGTAAACCCAGTGTCATCAGCTGTTCCCGCAGCTTCGCATTGGCATGCCCTGGCACGGCCGAGCAGTGCACATTGATCATCGGGTGCTGGGCAAGGACCTGCGCCAGCACGATGGTATTGATGCACTTGGCCAGTATGCGCAGTTCCACGGTGCGCATGCCGCTCAGCACCTCAAAGGCCTTATCCGAATCCAGGAACGCGCCTTTGACGTAGTAGACGTTCCAGAACATTGTTTCATCCCAGCGGTACTCACGTTCCACGCCATCGTGCCCGGCGCAGCGCACGGTGGCGCCCTTGGGCATAAACATCCGTTCGGTGCGTGCAATCACCACGCCGGCGGTCGTATTGCCCGAACCGCTCAGATCCTTGGTATAGGAGTGGATGACAAAATCGGGGCGCTCGGTGATCTCGGCGCGCCGCAATGTTGGCTGCAGGAACGGCGTAGCCACTGTGGCATCGCAGATCACGGTTAGTCCCCGCTCGTGCGCCAATCGGCAGATGCCGGGCACATCAAGCACGTTGCCATGAGGATTACATGGGGACTCAAGATAGATGAAAATCTGGCGCCCTTGGGCAATCCGCTCAGCGTACTGGAGCGCCACTGCGTCGAGGCGCGCGCGAAAGGCCGCGGTGCTCTCCCCATCGAACCACTCCACAGCCACGTCCAGGTTGCTGTGTTTGCCATACCAGTCGTGCAACAGCTGATAAGTGCCGCCGTAGACATTGCGGCTCGAGAGCACGATATCCCGATGCCCGAGCAGATGCGCCAGCGTGGCATCGATAGCGGCCATACCGGAATTGAAATTCCAGGCAAAGTAGCTCGCAGCCTCTGCTCCGGCTTCCAGATGCACCACGTGGTTTGCGAGGCAGATTGAGGTCGGGTTGAGCAGGCGCGAGTAAATCTCGTGCAATAACTCTTTGCCCTTGAAAGCATCCTCGATCCACTCCGCGCAAGCATAAACGTAGGTCGCCGTGCGCGTAATAACCGGTGTGGCCGAGAAGATCGCTGTGACGTTATCGAAGAGCGGGTATGGCCCCTTGACCCCTACTGTCCCCATGTCTTCGACCAGCGACTGGTAGGTGGCCCGCAGTGGGTTTTGCAGCGTGTCGAGCACTTTAGCCAGCTGAAAACAGGCAAAGCGCTTGGCATTGAACCACGCGATGCGATCCGTACGACCCAGCCCCGCCAGGGTGGTGGCAGTCAAGCTCCAGAGTGCGTGAGCCGAGGCGTTGGCCGCGCCCAAATGACCGACCAGCCCGGCGAGCGCCTGACCATGAGCCGAGCTCGGATCAATCCCGAAATGCTCAAGCTGCTCCGTAACGAGCGCCGCTGTGCTGTTAGCCGTTGAGGTATGGCGGCGCGGGCTCAACTGCAGGGCTGACTTCAACCCCAGTTCAGTATCCATAGATTATTCCCCGTTGCCTTGTAGCAGGCGCTACGCCGATTGATCGGCGGCACCGTTCGTTAGCGGCAATTGTCGTCGCTGCTGCTCCCGAAGGCCACCCCTAATACTCGCAGTCTCGTGGCTCGCCGCCCTAGGGGCGTGCACCGCCGTCGGGTAAATGCACGCGATTCATCAGGGCATCAAGATTGCCGGCCAGATAAGCCCGTGCGTTGTGCACGACCAGCGGCAGCAGCTGACGGGCATAAATGTCGCTCAGTCCGCCGACGTGCGGCGTGACGATGACATTGGGCAGGCGCCACAGTGGACTATCGGCTGGCAAGGGCTCGGTTTCAAAGACATCAAGTCCAGCCCCGGCAATCTCGCCGCGCTGCAAGGCAGCAATCAGCGCCGCCTCATCCACGACGCGCCCGCGAGCCAGGTTGATCAGAAACGCATCAGGTCGCATCTGCCGCAGCACTTCAGCGCTGATCAGGTGCTCGTTTTCCGGTATCAGTGGCGCGAGCACCACGAGGAAATCCGCGCTCTTGGCCACGATGCCCAGCCCGCTGCGCGGCTCGATGGCATCGAACCCTGGCGCTGTAGTGCGCGAGTCGCTCACCCCAAGGACCCGCATCCCCAGGGCCTTGCAGTGACCGGCCAGCACCTCACTGATCGTCCCGACCCCGACTATGCCCACGGTCTTGCCTTGCAGAAGTCGCTGCGGCCAGCGCTCCCACACGGCCTGTTGCTGGTTATGCAGCATGCGCGGGAAGTTGCGCGCCAGCGAGAGCATCAGCAGCAGGCCGAGCTCAGACATCTGCGGGCCATGGATACCACGTGCCGAGGTGATTATCACCTCGGGTGGGAGATTCAAGGTGAGCAGCGGATCAATCCCGGTCGTGAGCGCCTGGATCCAATCCAAGCCTGGCATCGCAGCGAGCAGCTCGGCGCTGATGTTGTTCGCCATCGAGCACAACGCCGTTGCGCCCTCGGCCGCAGCGAGCGCCTGTGCGGTGGTCGCGGCGTACACCACCGACAGCGCCGGCACCTCGCGCTGCAGTGCCTCGCGAAACAGCGCCAGAGTCTCCGGATGTTCGCGCTCGAGCAAAATCAGCTTCTTCATCCTCAACGTCCTCTTGGCACTGATCTCAGACGCGCCGGCAGGCGCGCCTCACTCGCCTTTGAGCTTGCGCCGCGCCGCATGCAGCAGCGGCTCAGTGTAGCCGTTGGGCTGGGCAGTGCCTTTGAAGATAAGGTCGCAGGCGGCAGCGAATGCCACCGAGTGCTTCAAATCAGCAGACATTGGCTTGTAGGCTGGATCGGAGGCATTTTGCTGATCAACTACTCCGGCCATGCGCTGCAGCATCGCTCGCACCTCAGCTTCGCTGACCACACCATGCAGCAGCCAGTTGGCAATATGCTGGCTCGAAATGCGCAGCGTTGCCCGATCCTCCATCAGGCCGACATCGTGAATGTCGGGCACCTTCGAGCAGCCGATGCCCTGATCGATCCAGCGCACCACGTAACCCAGAATCCCCTGAGCATTGTTCTCCAGCTCTTCGCCTCGTTCCGCCTCGCTCCAGTCGGCGCTGGCCGCGACCGGCACTGTCAGTAAATCCTTGAGCTGTGCGGGTGGCCGCTCGGCCAGGGCACGCTGACGTTCTGCTACGTCGATCTCGTGGTAGTGCAAGGCGTGCAGCGTCGCCGCCGTCGGGCTCGGTACCCAGGCGGTATTTGCGCCAGCCAGTGGATGTGCGCGCTTGGCCGCCAGCATCTCCTGCATCCGATCCGGCATTGCCCACATGCCCTTGCCAATCTGCGCACGACCCGCGAAGCCACAGGCCAGGCCGACATCGACGTTATTGTCCTCGTAGGCCTTGAGCCACGCACTGCCACGCATCTCGGCCTTGCGCACCATGGCGCCGGCCTGCATCGCGGTGTGGATCTCATCCCCAGTGCGGTCGAGGAATCCGGTATTGATGAAAATGATGCGATCCTTGACCGCACGAATGCACTCCCGCAGGTTCAGGGTCGTGCGCCGCTCCTCATCCATCACGCCGATCTTCAGCGCGTAGCGTGGCAGGCCAAGCAGATCCTCGACGCGGCCGAAAAGCTGATCAGCAAATGCCGCTTCGTCCGGGCCGTGCATTTTGGGCTTCACGATATAGATTGAGCCGGTGTGGCTGTTGCGATAACGGCCCAGGCCCTTGAGATCGTACAGCCCGACGAGGCCGGTTACCGCCGCATCGACGATGCCCTCGGGCACCCACGCACCCTGCCACCGGATCAGATCACTGGTCATCAGATGGCCCACATTGCGCACCAGCATCAGACTCCGACCAGGCACTGCGCGCGTGCGGCCATCCAGGTCCGTGAACATCCGATCCGGATTGAGGGCACGCTCGACGGTCGCGCTGCCTTTGGCGAAACTCGCGCTCAGATCGCCCTTGAGTAATCCGCGCCAGTTGCGGTAAATGGCCACCTTGTCTTCAGCATCGACCGCAGCGACTGAATCCTCCAGATCCATAATGACGGTGATCGCCGATTCGATCTGGACGTCCGCAACACCGGCCGGATCAGTGCGTCCGATCGGATGCTTGGCATCGATCAGGATCTCGATGTGCAATCCGTGGTGGCGCAACATGATCGCCTCGGGCGCCGCTGCGCGACCCCGGTACCCGGCCAGCAGTGAGGCGTCGGCCAGAGTGCTTTCGGCGCCGCCGGAGAGGCCGACACGCAGTTCACCTTCACGAATGGCGTAACCGGTGGCATCAGCGTGGCGTCCGGCGCGCAACGGCGCCGCCTGATCGAGAAAGGCACGCGCGCGGGCAATCACGGCGCGGCCCCGCACCGGGTTGTAGCCGCCAGTGCGCGTAGCCCCCTCAGTTTCTGGCAGCGCATCGGTGCCGTAGAGTGCATCATAGAGGCTACCCCAGCGTGCATTGGCGGCATTGAGTGCGTAGCGCTGGTTGCTCAGCGGCACTACCAGCTGCGGTCCTGCAAGGGTGGCAATTTCGGCATCGACCTGATGGGTATCGATGGTGAATGGAGCTCCCTGCGGCACGAGATAGCCAATGTCTCGCAGCAGCGTTTCCTGGGCTGCTGTATCCAAGGGCTGCCCGCGTCGCGCCAGGTACCAGGCATCGATCTGCGCCTGCAACGCATCGCGTCGCTTGAGCAGCGCGCGATTGAGCGGTACCAGGTCTGCGAGCAGCCCAGCCAGTCCTTGCCAGAAACGCGCCGGATCGATACCCACCTCAGGCGCCACATCCCGCTCTACAAACTCGACCAGGGCGGTGGCCACATCCAGACCCGCGCGCTCAGTGTAGGTCATGCTTGTCTGCTCCCCGTTGTGCCGACCCCGGACTCGCCCCTCACCCTCTGCAACACAGCGGACACACGCCTAGCGCGCACCATGGGTTCTGGGCGTTGCAGAAGGACCGTCTAAGGCCGATATTCTATCCCGGTTTGCGCGCGCGGAGCCTGTCAAAAGACGCAGCCACCGCGGCTTACAATTGCGCTGGCTGCCTGCTGTGGGATAGCAGCCGCGTGCAGCCCCTGCTATGTTCACCCACCTGGAGCAGCCACCGGGTCACCCGCTAGGGAATCCTCATGAGCGATATCTACAGCTTTCCGGTCCGGACCATCGAAGGCCAGGATGCAACGCTTGCGCCATTTCGCAAGCAGGTACTGCTGATCGTCAATGTCGCCAGCAAATGCGGCTTTACGCCGCAGTACGAGGGCCTCGAAGCCCTCTACCGCAAGTACCGTGAGCGTGGTTTTGCGGTACTCGGCTTCCCCTGCGACCAGTTCGGTCATCAGGAGCCTGGCGATGAAGCCGAGATCCAAAAGTTTTGCTCACTGACCTACGAGGTGAGCTTCCCGATGTACGCCAAGATTGCGGTCAACGGTGCCGGCGCCCACCCGCTATATCAGTATCTGAAAAAGGCCCAGACGGGGCTCCTCGGTACCGAGGGCATCAAGTGGAACTTCACCAAGTTCCTTGTTGATCGCGAGGGACAGGTCGTGAAGCGCTTTGCACCCACCGATACGCCAGCGACCATTGATGCCGATATCGCGGCACTCCTGTAGCCGCTGGCTAGAATCGGCCGCCGTTAAAATCCTCGATCGCTTGAATGATCTCGGCGCGCGTGTTCATCACGAACGGGCCGTACCGGGCCACCGGCTCGCCGAGCGGCTGAGCCGCCGCCACGATGGCACGCCCGCCGTTCGCCGACTCCAATTTCAGTGTGCTGCCGGGCCCAAGGACGCCAAGCTCCCCGGCATCGAGCTGGGTGGCCGCGATGCTAAGATTCCCTTCAAACACTGCCACAAATGCGGTGTGACCCGCAGGCAACTGCAATTCGAAGTGCGTTGAAGCGTTCAGGGCGATATCCAGGAACAGCGGCGCAGTGGCTATTCCCTGGACCGGTCCACTGGTCTCCGCAACCTGTCCTGCGATCACCCGCACCTTGACGCCCGGCGCCGGCGTGATGCTCGGGATCTGCTCCGGTGCGATATCCTGGTAGCGCGGCGCCGTCATCTTGCGCGCAGCCGGCAAATTCACCCACAGCTGAAAGCCACTCATGCGACCGGCCTCCTGTTCGGGCATCTCCGAGTGCACGATGCCGCGCCCGGCCGTCATCCACTGCACGCTGCCTGAGACCAGCAGGCCCTCGTTGCCCTGGTTGTCGCGATGTCGCATGCGCCCTTCGAGCATATAGGTCACGGTTTCGAACCCCCGGTGCGGATGTTCGGGAAACCCGGCAATGTAGTCGGCGGCGCTATCGGAGCCAAACTGATCCAGCAGCAGAAAAGGATCGAGTTCTGGCAGGCTCTCGGTGCCGATCAGGCGCATCAGGCGCACTCCGGCACCATCGCTGGTGGCCGTGCCGCGCACGATGCGCAGTACCGAGCGCAGCGTTGGGGAACCTTCGGGTCGGGCGTTCATCGGTACACTCCTCTGTCAATCAGGAGCAGCAACTGCGCCAATCTCAGGCATCAAAGGGATGGCGCAGCATGATGGTCTCATCGCGATCGGGGCCGGTGGAGATCACATCGAGCGGCACGCCCACCAGGCTCTCGAGGCGGCGCAGATAAGCCTGCGCATTGGCTGGCAAAGCCTCGAAGCGGGTCGTGCCCACAGTGGATTCGCTCCAGCCCGGGTACTCCTCATACACCGGCTCGACCTCGGCAAAGGCATCGGCAAACAGCGGCGGTTCGGACAGCACCTGCTCGCCCATGCGATAGCCGACACAGATCTGGATCGTATCGAGCCCGTCCAGCACATCGAGCTTGGTGATGCACAGGCCGGTGACGCTTGAATGCACCACGGAGCGACGCAGCGCCACCGCATCAAACCAGCCGCACCGACGTCGGCGCCCGGTGACCGAGCCAAATTCATGGCCCACGCGCGAGAGGTGCTCACCATAGGTGTCGAACAGCTCGGTCGGAAAGGGCCCGGCGCCGACTCGCGTCGTGTAGGCCTTCACAATCCCGAGCACGTGATCAAAAGCGAGCGGACCGATACCGGTACCCGTAGCGGCTCCCCCTGCCGTGGTGTTGGAGGAGGTCACGAACGGATAGGTACCCACGTCCACATCCAGCATCGCGCCCTGGGCGCCCTCGAACAGCACATTGGCGCCATCCGCACGCAGCTTGGCCAGGGCTGCCGTGACATCCAGTACCAGTGGCCGCAGCCGCTCGGCGTAGGCCAGTGTCTCATCGAGCGTGCGCTGAAAATCCACCGGGGCCTGAGCAAAGTAGCGCTGCAGGACGAAGTTATGGAAATCGAGCACTTCCCCGAGCCGGGCGGCAAAGCGATCACGCTGGAACAGATCCGCCACGCGCAGCGCGCGGCGCGCCACCTTATCCTCGTAGGCCGGCCCAATGCCCCGACCCGTAGTGCCGATGGCATTGGCGCCACGGGCCTGCTCGCGCGCGCGATCGAGCGCGACATGCGAGGGCAGGATCAGCGGACAGGACGGCGAGATGCGCAGGCGCTCGAATACCGGCACGCCTTGATCGATCAGCGTCTGCGATTCCTTGAATAGCGCCTCGAGCGAGAGCACTACACCATTGCCGATCAGACAGCGCACGCCATCGCGCAGGATTCCGGAAGGGATCAGCGACAGAATGGTCTTGCGGCCGCCGATTACCAGGGTGTGGCCGGCATTGTGGCCGCCCTGAAAGCGGGTCACGGCCGAGGCGCGCTCGGTCAGCAGATCGACAAGCTTGCCCTTGCCCTCATCACCCCACTGGGTACCAATCACGATGACAAACCGACCCATCAGCGCTTGCCCGAATTGTGCAGATACTTGAAGAAATCCCCGTCGGGCTCGATCACCAGAATATCGCCTTCGCGCCCCAGCACGGTGCGGTAGGCTTGGAGGCTGCGATAAAAGGCGCCAAACTCGACGTTGCGTCCATAGCCACGCGCGTACACCAGCGCGGCCTGAGCCTCGCCCTCACCGCGAATGCGCTGGGCATCGCGCGTGGCGTTTGCAACGATCTCGTTGCGCTTCTGCTCGGTATCGGCGCGCGCCTTGGCGAGCGCCTCGCTGGCATCGCCCCGCAACTGCTTGGCCTGCGCCTCGAACTGCGCCTGCATGCGCTGATAGGCAGCGGTGCGCAGATCATCCGGCAACTCCGCACGCTCCAGGCTGACGTCCTGAACCACCACACCGAGCTGCCCCAGCGTGCTGTTGGCCTGCGCCAGCGCCGCCGCGGTCAGACTGGCCGGATCCGCAGCCACAATCTGTGCCAGGCTCCGCTCGGAAAACATGCGCTTGAGACTGGCCATCAGAGCACTGCCCAGCTGCTGGCCGGCAAGATCCTCGTTGCCGTCGGTCGCGAGGATGAAGGCCACCGGGTCCTTGATGCGCCAGCGCACCAGTAGATCCACGATCAGACTTTTCTTCTCCGCCGTCAGCACGTTCTCGCCCGGCAGCGTTTGCAGCACCAGGCGCCGATCCAGATGCTGGACGGTCTCGAATGGCCAACGCACATGCAAGCCCGGCGCGAAATCGCTGCGCTCGATCTTGCCAAAGCGGCTTAAGACCACGAACTCGCTGGCGCCAACGGTAAAGAGCGAGCGCACCGCAAGCCCGAGCAGCACCGCGACCGCCAGCACAATTAGAATGTTGCGTAATTTCATCTAGCGATCTTCCCGATCGCGGCTGCGCAGTTCATCGTCGGCGGACCGCGTACCGCCGCCTGTGCCCTCGGGTGTCGGTGCCACCGATGAGGGGCCAGCACTGCCGGGCAGTGCATTGCCGCCCACTCCAGATGCCGGCGCGTTAGCAGTGGAGCCTGCCATCAGCTTATCTAGCGGCAGGTACAGCAGACTGTTGGCACCGCCCTTCCCATCGATGATGACCTTGTTGGTGCGCGAATAGATCGCCTCCATCGTCTGCAGGTAGAGCTGGTTGCGAGTCACCTCGGGCGCCTGGGCATAGGCGGCGGACAGTTGCTCGAAGCGGGCAATGTCAGCCTCGGCAGCCGACACCGACTGACTCTTGAAGGTGTTGGCCTCCTGGAGCAGGCGCTCAGCCTCCGCGCGCGCCCGCGGCAGCACATCGTTGGCATAGCCCTGGGCCTCGGCACTCATACGCGCCTGATCTTCTATGGCCTTGCTCACTTCGCGCTGTGCGGGAATGACGCTGTCGGGCAGCTGCATGTCAGTGATGTTGATGGCCAGCACCCGCACGCCACCGCCGGCAGCATCGAGCGCCACCTGGGTCAGAGCGAGCGCGCCACGCGCGAGTGAATCGCGGCTGGCACCCGAGAGTACGTTGCTCAGATTGGTATGACCGACGATCAGCTGGAAGGCGCTCTCGCCGGCTGCGCGCAGCGCGACCTCGGGGTCGCGCAGGTTGCCGAGCATTTTGACCGGATCAGTAACCTGGTACTGAAGCGTTGCTGTGATGGTGACGACACTCGCATCGGCGCTGAGCAGATGCGGCTGCAGATCCAGACTGGCCACGTGCCCGACATCAACGCGCGTCAATGTCTCGATTGGCCATGGCAGGCGCCAGCCGAAACCCGGCCCGACAACTACCAGGTTGCGGCCAAAGCGCCGCACCAGCCCGCGCTCACCGGCCTCGAGCTGGTAGAAGCCGGTCCCCAGCCACACGCCAGCCAGCGCAACGAGGATCAGCAGCCCCAGCAGCAGACGCCCGCTCGGTCCGCCGCCACCGAAACTTTGAATGCCCTGCTGCCACTGGCGCAGCAGCTGCAGCAGCCGCGCCTTGCCCGGCGGGCTCGGGCGCGGCGCCTTGGCGCGCTGATCATCTCCGGGGGTGTTCCAGGCCATAGTATTCTTTAATAAAGATCGAAGCAGTTCGAGTGGGTCGGCGCCCGCCCTCAGGCGGCGCTGCTCGGGGCCAAGGCGGCGGATTCTAGGTACGGTTCCGTAGCGGCACAAGTCGCCGCGACCGTGACCGGGTGCGCCGAGACACCGGGCAGGCGCGTCAGCGCCTCAAGCTCGGATTTGGGTAGCTCCACCAGCAGCAGCACGTCGCCCTCCGGACCGGTGCGTTCCTCGCGCACGACGCCCGCTGCAAACAGGCGCGCCCGCTGGGCCCCGGCACTGGGTGGGAGTTTCAGCCAGTGGCGGCGCGCACTCACATCGAGGCGCTCGCCAATGGCAGTGGCCAGCAGCTCGAGGCCTGCGCCCTGCATCGCGCTGATCCATACCTGCGTGATGCGCCCGTCCGCGTCGCGCTCGATGCGTGGGCTCAGGCCCAGGCGGTCAATCTTGTTATAAACCACCAGCTGCGGCAGCTCGCCAGCGCCAATCTCCGAGAGTACGCGGTTGACTTCATAGATGTACTCATCGCGCCGCTCATCGGCCGCATCCACAACGTGCAGCAGCAGATGCGCGCTGCGCGCCTCCTGCAGGGTCGACTGGAAGGCCGCAACCAGTTCGTGCGGCAGCTCACGGATGAAACCCACTGTGTCGGCGGCAACGATCTGCGTGCCACCGGGCAGAACCATGCGCCGTACCGTCGGATCCAGAGTAGCGAACAGTTGATTGGCTACGTAAGCATCCGCGCCGGTGAGCGCATGAAAGAGCGTCGACTTGCCGGCATTCGTGTAACCGACCAGCGCGATCGAAGGCACGGGTATCTCGGCGCGCGCACTGCGGCCGGTGTCGCGCTGCTGGCGTAGTTTCTCGAGCCTGCGACTCAAGGTGCGTACGCGAGTGGCAAGCAGTCGCCGATCAGTCTCCAGCTGCGTTTCACCGGGGCCGCGCAGGCCGATGCCGCCTTTCTGGCGCTCCAGGTGAGTCCAGCCGCGCACCAGGCGGCTGGCGATGTGCTTGAGCTGGGCGAGCTCCACTTCGAGCTTGCCCTCGAAGCTGCGTGCCCGCTGCGCAAAGATGTCGAGGATCAGGCCATTGCGATCCAACACCCGCCGTTCAGTGAGCTTCTCGAGGTTGCGCTCCTGGCTGGGCGAGAGCGGGTGATCGATCAGGATCACATCGGCGCCGTGCTCGGCTGCCACCGCGCCGATTTCGGCCGCCTTGCCGCTGCCAACGAAGAATTTCGGGTCCGGGCGCTCGCGCCGGCCGGTAACCGTGGCGACCGGCATAGCGCCCGCGGAGAGCGCTAACTGCTCGAATTCCTGCAGGTCTTCAGGACGGACCGGTGCGCCTAAGCCCAAGCGCACGAGTACGGCCCGCTCGCCCGCTCGGGGGCGTTCAAACATGCCGCTGCCCGTGCTCGCGCATTACTCCGCGGTGGCCTCAGTTTCCTCATCGCTCGGCAGGCGCACCGCGCGCGCGGGCACCACCGTGGAAATCGCGTGCTTATAGACCATCTGGCTGACGGTGTTCTTCAGCAGCACCACGAATTGATCGAAGGAATCTATTTGTCCCTGCAACTTGATGCCGTTGACCAGGTAGATCGATACTGGTACGTGCTCTTTGCGCAAGGCATTGAGAAATGGATCCTGAAGCGACTGGCCCTTTGCCATAACGTTCTCCTTATTCTCGGCTGTTTGGGGGTCGTGGGGGGCGCCGAGTTGTATAGACTAATTCTAGCATGAGGACCCGCTCGCAGTTACCTGCTCGCCACAAGTTCCCCAGCCAAGCTCAATAATGCTTCTTCGGTGCATGATTCGTCCGGATTCAGGCGTTTTAGTTCCGTGTCAGGTTTCAGCCACGTCAGCTGCCGTTTGGCGAGCTGGCAGGTGGCTTCGATGGCCTTCGCGCAGGCCTGATCGAGCTCAGCGCGTCCTTCCAGGAATTCCCACAGCTGGCGGTAACCGATTGAACGGATGGAAGGAAGGTGCGGGCCCAGATCGCCTCGCGCATGCAGCTGGCGCACCTCCTCGACCAAACCCGCGCCGATCATCGCTGCGAAGCGCGTGGCCAGCCGTGCACGAAGTGCACGCCGATCGGCGGGGATCAGCGCGATGCGCAGCCAGCGATAGTCCTGCTGCGCTCCGCGTGTGGCACCTTGCCACTCCGATATCGGCCGGCCCGTGAGCTGGTAGACCTCGAGGGCTCGCTGGATACGCTGGGGATCGCGCGCGTGCACGCGCGCGGCAGTCAGCGGATCAATGCGTGCGAGCTCCGCATGCAGTGCCTCCCAACCTTCGCGTGCCGCACGCGCCTCCAGCTGGCTGCGCACTGCCGGGGAGGCTGGCGGGAGCGGCGCAATTCCATGCAGCAGCGCGCGCAGGTAGAGCATCGTGCCACCCACCAGCACGGGCAGACGCGCCGCCGCGTGGGCGGCGGCGATTGCCGCGCGCGCATCGCGTACGAACTCACCGGCCGAGTAGCTTTCGGCCGGATCCCGAATATCGACCAGCTGATGCGGATGGCGAGCGCGCACGGTGAGGCTCGGCTTGGCCGTGCCGATGTCCATGCCGCAGAAGACCTGCGCCGAATCGACGCTGATCAGATCCACCGGCAGGCGCTCTGCCAAAGCGAGCGCATAGTCACTCTTGCCTGCGCCGGTCGGACCGGTGAGCACCAGCACCGGAGCCGGTGGGCTTTCGCCCGCACTCATCGGCCGCGCAGGAAAAGCTGGTCGAGCTGGCCCAGCGAGAGGCGGGTCCAGGTCGGTCGCCCGTGATTGCACTGGTTGGCGCGCTCGGTCTGCTCCATCTGCCGCAGCAGCGCATTCATCTCCTCAAGGTTCAGGCGCCGGTGCGCGTGGATGGCGCTGCGGCAGGCAATCGTGCCGAGTATGCGGTGCGCAGCCCCATCCAGGTGATGAGCGCCCTGTCCTTCCGCCAGATCGTGGACAACCGCGCGGATGATCTGCGGCACATCGTTCTGGGCCAGCATCGCGGGCACGGCGCGCACTGCCAGCTGACGCGGCGCGAGCCGTTCGAGCTGGAAGCCCAGGCGCGTGAAATCCTCGAGTTGCTCGAGCAACGCATCGATCTCATGTGCTTCGCAGGTGACCGCCAAAGGCTCGAGCAAGTGCTGCGAGGCGGCCGTTCCACTGGCGTGGGCCTGCTTGAGCGCTTCGTAGAGCACCCGCTCATGTGCGGCGTGCATGTCGACGATCACCAGACCGGCAGCATCCTGCGCCAAGATGAACAGGCCATGCAGCTGCGCGATCGCGTGACCGAGCGAGCCCTCCAGGGCCGGCTCCGCAGCCGGCGCCAGCGCCTCGACCGCGGCAAAGCTGCTGCGCGACCACAGCGCCGCCGACGGCTCGCTGAGGCGGCTGCCGAAGGCGAGCGGCAGCGCCTGCCCGCGTGGCTCGCTCGCTGGCGCCGCTCGCGAGTTGAACTCGAGCACCGCTGCCGGCAGCGCGCCCACCTCAGGTCGCGTGCGTGCCAGCGTGCGCTCCACGGCCCGAAACACATAGTCATGCACGGCGCGACTGTCGCGGAACCGCAGTTCCAGTTTGGTCGGGTGCGCATTGACATCGACCAGTCGCGGGTCGATGCGCAGATCCAATACGTAGGCCGGATAACGCCCGCCATAGAGCACATCGCGATAGCCTAGACGCACGGCGTTACCCAGCAGCCGATCGCGTACCGCCCGACCGTTGACATACCAGTACTGCAGATCGGCATTGGCCCGCGAGGCAGTCGGGAGCGCGAGCCAGCCGCGCAGCTGCAGCGCCCCGCCTTCATCGATCGCGAGCGCGCGCGGCAGAAACTCCGCGTCAACGATGCGAGCGATGCGCGCGGCGATGGCCGCCTCGCTGTCGGCGGCGGGCAGGTCAAGCACCACGCGCCCGTTGTGCCGCAGCCGGAATGCCACCGCGGGCACCGCCAGTGCCAGCCGTTCGCTCTGGCGCAGGATGTGGCCGAATTCGGTGGGCTCACTGCGCACGAACTTGCGCCGCGCCGGAACATTAAAGAAGAGCTCGCGCACCTCAACGGTCGTGCCCTCCGGGTGCGCCGCCGGTCGCGGTCCGCTCACTTGCCCGCCAGCCACCAGCAGCTCGGCACCGCTCGATGCGCCGCGGGCGCGCGAGAGGATCCGCAGCTGCGCCACCGAGCCGATCGAGGGCAGCGCCTCGCCGCGAAAGCCGAGGCTCGCGACCGCTTCCAGATCCTCCATCGAGGCAATCTTGCTGGTCGCATGGCGCAGCACCGCCAGCGGCAATTCAGCGGCACTGATGCCGCCGCCATCATCGCGTACCCGGATCAGGCCGGTGCCGCCACCCTCGATATCGATCTCGATCCGGTGCGCGCCGGCATCAAGCGCATTCTCGATCAGTTCCTTGACGACCGAGGCCGCCCGCTCGATGACCTCGCCGGCAGCGATCTGATCGATTAGGGTGGCGGGCAGTACGCGAATGCTCATGAGCGGTCCTTGACAGAGGCGCCCAAGTTTACACTCAGGTCCGCGCGTGCAGTGCCTTCAGCCCCTGGGCGGCGCAAGCAGCGCGCCTGATGAGGCGGGCGCCTCCTCCTCAGCACCATGGCGCTGGCGTGCGAGCAGCGTGCCCTCGGGCGGATGGGTGCGGAAGTAGCCGGCCAGACCACGGCAGATGGCATCAGCCAGCCGCTGCTGATATTCAGGCGTGCGCAGCTTGCGCTCCTCGCCGGGATTGGAAATGTAGGCGGTCTCAATCAACATCGATGGCACATCGGGTGCCTTGAGCACCACGAAGGCGGCATGCTGCACTTCGCGCTTGCGGACCGCGCCCACCTGATCGAGTGCCTCCACGACCCGATCGGCCGCCTCGGTGCTGGTGCCGATCTGGGCCGATTGCGATACATCGAGCAGCACGGTCGCCAGCTTGGCATCGACATTGGCCAGCGATACGCCACCCTTCAGATCGGCAGCGTTTTCCCGATCGGCTAGCCAGCTGGCAGCCTCGCTCGAGGCGCCGCGCTCAGAGAGCACATACACCGAGGCACCGGTGATTTCCGAGTTAGGCACCGAGTCGGCATGGATCGAGACAAACAGATCTGCGTGGGCCGCGCGCGCCAGGCGCATCCGATCGGGCAGCAGTATGAAGCGATCGGTATCGCGCGTCAGGAGGGCATGCATGCCAGATTCCTGATCGATCCGTGCTGCCAGCGCCTGCGCGATGGCCAGGGTCACATCTTTTTCATGGGTGCCGTCGGGACCCGAGGCACCAGGATCCATACCGCCATGACCGGCATCGACCACCACAATGATGTTCCGATCGTTACTGGCCGGCGCATGGCTGGGCACACTGGAACGCACTGCCGGTTTGGGTGGCGCCTGCACGGCAACGGCGTCGTGGGCAGAGAGCTGCAGCTGCAACAGCGATGTGCCGGGATTAGCGCCCGGCCGTACACTGAGCTGATGCTGCACCGGTGCACGCAGCGTCAGCACGACCCGCAGTGTGCCATCGCTCCGTAACGCCTGATGCACACTGAGGACCAGACCTGCCGGGGCTGGCATGCGCACAGTCGCTGGCATGCGCGTGCCCGCAAGGTCCACAACCACACGCCACGGGCGATCCAGCATAAAGACATGCGGATGAACGCTCGTGCTCAAGGCCAGCGTCAAGGTGGCACTGCTGTTGTCGCCCTCTAGGGCCACCCGCTGCAGCTGAACATTGGCGGCAGCCAGCATGCTCGCGCCACTGAAGCACAGCGTAAGGGCTGCCAGCCAGCCGCGACGCGCGCGCACTGCGACCCGATCAACAGGCCGACGGCAGCTCAGATCCGACATTATTTTATCTATGTACAACAATTGCTTAGGAACTATATCGCATGTCGAATATCTGTTTCAAACAACACGGCGGCCGCTGCGATCCACGCGGCTCCCGCAGCGCTGCTCCCCAGCAGGTCAGCCACCCGGCAATCGCCCTGCGTCCGCAGCGTGAGCTGCACATCCGGCACGGGCAGCGCGCCGCCAGCACGCTCCGGCCACTCGACCAAAACCAGTGCACCGCCTCGAAACTCATCGCGCAATCCGAGCGCCTCGGTTTCAGCGGCACCCCGCACCCGATACAGATCGACGTGCAGCACCGTGCCGGCCGCCACGGTATAGGGTTCGAACAACGCGTAACTGGGGCTGCGCACGGCGCCGGTTACACCCAATGCGCGCAGCAACCCCCGCACCAGCGTCGTCTTACCGGCGCCCAGTTCACCCTGCAGATAGATCGCCCGGGACAGCGCTGAGTTCCACGGGCAGGTGCGCGCCAGCGCGGCGCCCAATCGTTCGGTCGCCACGGCATCAGGCAGCGTGAAGCTCATGTGCCGCCGTTAACCCAGTGCGTCAAGCCACGCGCCAGTTCTAGCGCGAGCATGCCGCGCTCGCCGCCACTGCGCGCCAGCTCATCACCGGCCAGCGCATGGGCTTGCACCGCCGCGCGTGCGGCCTGCCACGGATCGCCACACTGCGCCAGCACGCCGGCAATAGCGCCCGTGAGCACATCGCCCATACCCGGCGCTGCCATGCCAGGATTGCCGCGCTCACATAGCCCTCCGATCCGACCCTGCATGCCAATCAGCGTGCCGGCGCCCTTGAGGATCACGACGCCACCGTAGCGGCTTACCAGCTGATTGAGCGCGCCGAGCCGATCGGCCTGGACGGCTTTGCTGGAGATACCCAGCAATCGACCGGCCTCGCCGGGGTGCGGTGTCAGAATGGCCTCGCCCCCCGGGCGCGTGCGCTGCACTGCCAGCAGGTTGAGCGCATCGGCATCAATCACCAGACGCTTGCCGCTGGCAAGTGCTGCCGCGAGCAGTTCCTGGGCCCACGGACCCTGTCCAAGCCCAGGTCCGATCGCGATCACATCCGTCTTGCTCATCGCCTCGGCCACTTGTGCCGCGGACTCGATGCCGAGGCAGATCAGCTCCGGTCGCCCGCTGGCAATGGGCGCCACATTGGCGGCAGCCGTGGCGGTGGTCACGAGCCCCGCTCCTACTCTCAGGCACGCTTCGCCGGCCAGGCGCACGGCGCCGGGCATGCCTGCGCCACTGCCGATGATCAGCACGCGGCCGAAATCGCCTTTGTTGGCACTGCGCGCACGCCGCGGCAAGGCGCGCGCGATATCCACGTCAGTCAGCGATTCGAGCAGCGGCTGGAATTCAGGGCCCGCGGGCACGCTCACGCCCAGATCATCAAAGAGCACTCGTCCGGCATGCTCGGGCCCATGCCCCAGGTGCAGACCGGTTTTCACGCCGACGAACGTGATCGTGCACTCGGCACGTACCGCCGCCCCAAAGACCTCGCCGGTATCGCCATCCAGGCCCGAGGGCAAATCCAGTGCCAGGACCGGACGGCCACTGATATTGATGGCGTTGATCGCCTCGAACCAATCCTCGCGCAGCGGTCCGCGAACCCCGGTGCCCAGCAGCGCATCCACAATGACGTCGGCCTCGGCCAGCGCGGCGCTGCTAAATGGCGCGATGCGACCGCCGCCGCCCACATACTCATCGGCGGCGCGGCGCGCATCACCCTTGAGCGCACTCACGGGTGTCAGGGCCAGTACCCGCACCGAAAGGCCGGCGGCGCGGCCGAAACGCGCCAGCACAAAGCCATCACCGCCGTTATTGCCGCCGCCGGTCACGACCACGATCTCAACCGCCGTCGGCCAGCGTACGCGTAGCGCCCGCAGCGCCGCCTCGCCAGCCCGCTTCATCAGCGTATAGCCCGGCACACCCGCGACCCGGATGGCGTGGTCATCGAGCGCCCGCACCTGCGCGACGGAATAGAGGAGCCTGGGTGGCGACATGGCGACGATTATACTGACTGCCAGGAGCAACGATGGGCGATAGCGAAACCATGGATCCACAGGCACTGCGCCGCAGCCTGGAGGCGCGTGCACGCGAGCTGGGCTTTGCAGCCCTCGGCATCGCCGGCGTGCAGCTGGCCGAGGATGAGCAGCATCTGGAGCGCTGGCTGGCTGCAGGCCGTCAGGGCCAGATGCACTACATGCAGCGCCATGGCCGCAAGCGCAGCCGCCCCGCGCAGCTGCTGCCAGGAACGGTGAGCATCATCAGCGCACGCATGGATTACTGGCCGGGCGATGCGGCCCCGGCCGAGCAGGTCCTGGCGGACGCTGAAGCCGGCTATCTGTCCCGCTACGCGCTCGGGCGCGACTATCACAAGGTCCTGCGCAAGGGTCTCAAGGCGCTGGCTCAGCATGTCGCCCGGTGCGTGCCGGGCCACAGTTTCCGTGCCTTCGTCGACAGCGCACCAGTGCTTGAGAAAGCACTGGCACGCGATGCGGGTCTGGGCTGGATCGGCAAGCACACCAATCTGATAGCCCGTGATGCCGGTTCCTACTTCTTCCTGGGCGAGATCTATACGGACCTGCCGCTGCCGGCTGATGCGCCGGCCAGTGCCCACTGCGGCAGCTGCACGGCCTGTATTGACGCGTGCCCGACGGCTGCGATCACCGCGCCCTACCAGCTCGATGCACGCCGCTGCATCTCTTACCTGACCATTGAGCTGGATGGGCCGATACCTGAGGAATTTCGCGCCGCCATGGGCAACCGCATCTATGGGTGCGATGACTGCCAGCTGGTGTGCCCATGGAATCGCTATGCGCGCGCCGCCTCCCATCCGGATCTGAAGACGCGTCATGCGCTCGATGCGCCGCGCCTGAGCGAGCTCTTTGGCTGGAGCGAAGCGCAGTTCCAGCAGCGCATGCAAGGCTCGGCGATCTACCGCATCGGTTATGAGCGGTGGCTGCGCAATATTGCGGTCGCGCTCGGTAATGCACCGGGCACTGCCGCGGTGTGCGCGGCGCTCCTGGGGCGGCGCGAGCATCCGTCTGCCGTGGTGCGTGAGCACGTGGGCTGGGCGCTCGCGCGCCACGCAGGTTCGATGACACCTTTGCGCTAGCGTGCCCGCCGCAGGCCGCGCCTGGGCTAGGGGCGGCGAACCTGCAGGTTGTCGATCAAGCGTGCTCCGCGCATGCGCACCGCCGTCAGCACGACCAGATCAGTGCTGAGCCGTGTGGGGGCCTTGAGCGTATGGGCATCGCAAATCGAGAAATAATCGGGCTTTAGCTGCTGCTGTTCGAGCAGCTGCCGGCCCTGGGCTTCCAAAGCTGCAAAATCATCCTCGCCGGCGCCGATCCGACTCACAATCGCGAGCAGCGCGGCGTGAATCGCCGGCGCGCGCGCGCGCTCGTCGCTCGATAGATAGCGGTTGCGGGAACTGAGGGCCACGCCGTCCGGGGCACGCACCGTCGGTGCGCCGATGACCTGCACCGGTATCGCCAGATCGCGCGTCATCTGGCTGATGACCGCGAACTGCTGGAAATCCTTTTCACCAAAAATCGCCACATCCGGTGCCACAATCCCAAACAGCTTGGCGACCACGGTTGCCACACCCTCGAAATGCCCGGGTCTGAACTGACCACACAGCCCCTCGCTCAAGCCGCGCACGGTAATCAGCGTTGGCTGGCTGCCGCCATCCGGGTAGATCTGCTCCACGGTCGGCGCGAACAGCAGATCGCACCCGGCTTCGCTAAGCAGCAGCGAATCCTCGCCCGGTGTGCGCGGGTAGCGCAGGAAGTCATCGGCGGGCCCGAACTGCAAGGGGTTGACAAAGATGCTGGCAACGACCCGATCGGCGCGAAAGCGCGCCGCCGAGAGCAGGCTCATGTGGCCGGCATGCAGGTTGCCCATCGTGGGCACGAAGGCAATGCGCTCGCCGGCGCTGCGCCAGGTGCGGATCCGGGCGCGGACGTCCGCAACGGTCGTGACCGTGTCCATCAGCGTGAGGTATTCAGAAGCAGTGCTCGGGGGCCGGATAGGCGCCGGACTTGACGTCCGCCACATAGCGCGCAACCGCATCGCTGCAGCTGCTGGCGCCATCCATGAAATTCTTCACGAAACGCGGCTTGCGTCCCTGGGTGATATTCAGAATGTCGTAGAGCACCAGGACCTGGCCGTTGGTGTCCGGTCCTGCGCCAATGCCGATAACGGGCACATGCACAGATTCGGTGATCTGCTTGCCAAGGCCCGAGGGAATGCACTCGAGCAGCAGCATATCGGCACCTGCTTCCTCGAGCGCTTTGGCCTCGGCCACCATGCGCGCCCCGGCTTCCTGCTCGCGGCCCTGCACGCGAAAGCCACCCGTCTTGTGCACGGACTGCGGCCTCAGACCCAGGTGTGCACACACCGCGATGTCATGGCGCGCCAGGTACTCGACAATCTCGATCTGCAGTCTGCCGCTCTCGAGCTTGATGATGCGGGCGCCCTCCTGCATCAGCCGCACCGAATTGGTGAGCGCCTGATCACGCGAGGTATAGCTCATGAACGGCAGGTCGCCCATCAGGAAGGCACGCTGCAGGCCGCGGGCAACCGCGCGCGTGTGATAAACCATATCCTCCATGGTGACCGGTACGGTCGTATCGTGCCCCTGGATCACCATGCCGAGCGAGTCGCCAGCCAGCACGATGTCGACCCCGGCATCATCGAGCAGCTGGGCAAAGCTCGCGTCATAGGCGGTCAGGCAGGTGATGCGCTCCCCGTTCTGGCGCATCTGGGCCAGCGTCGAGAGCGTCACGGGTGGGCGCTCGGCGCCGCGCTGCTGAAGGTGAGCGTACATGGCGGCGCAGAATGACGGAGAAACCCCGGACAATCAACCCGCAGGCCCCTCGGCCGGCGGGATCCTGCCGGCGGCTAGATCGCCCGGTTACGGGGCGGGTTGAAGTACAGCCGCCCCCGCCCCATGCGGCGCATGGCCGAGAGCAGTTCCTCAAAATCCGCATCGTTGTTGACCGGATCGATGGCCGCGGCATTAACGATCAGGAGCGGTGCCGCATCGTACTCATGGAAGAAGCGTGCATAAGCGTCATTGAGCCGTTCCAGATAGGCCTTCTCAATGAACTGCTCATGCCGGATGCCGCGGCGGGCGATGCGCTCGAGCAGCACATCGACCGGCGCCTGCAGATACACCACCAGATCCGGGGCTGGCACGTCAGGCACGATCTTGGCGTGCACCTGCTCGTAGAGCCGGTACTCCTCCTCCTCCAGGGTCACGCGGGCAAAGAGCCGATCCTTGTCGAGCAGGTAGTCGGCTACGCGCACCGGGGCGAACAGGCTCTGCTGCTTCAGCTCCGCCAGCTGCTGAGCGCGCTGGAACAGGAAGTACAGCTGCGCCGGCAGTGCGCCGGCCCGAGGATTGCGGTAGAAGCGCTCGAGAAACGGATTGTGATCGGCCTGCTCCAGCAGCAGCTCCGCGCCGAGGCTGGCCGCAATTCGATTGGCGAGGCTCGTCTTGCCGACGCCGATCGGTCCTTCCAGGACAATGAAGCGGTGGGGTGTCTTGGCCTCGGGCATATCGCTCGCTGCTGGTTGGGGTCGGTACAAGGCTACTGAGTGCGCCAGATGCCCTCGTCCGACACCGCACGGGCCAGATCAGCCACCCGTCCGGCACCAGGGACGATCAGATCCGGGGCCACATCACGCAGAGGATACAGAACGAAGTTGCGCTGCACGATCCCCGGGTGCGGCAGGCGCAGGGATTCTTGCGTACTGACCTGGCTGCCAAAGACCAGCAGGTCCAGATCGATGAGCCGAGGACCCCAGCGCTCACGTGGGGGCGTGCGCCCGAGGCGCACTTCGATGGCACGCAACTGCTCGAAGAATGCCTGCGCATCCAGCTGCGTCAGCAGTGCCGCCACCGCGTTACAAAAATCCGGCTGCTCGATGCTACCCATCGGCCGCGAACCGTAGCGGGGCGAGCGGCTGATCAGCAGGCTCTGCGGCAGCGAGCCCAAAGCCTCAAAGGCAGCGTCGATGCGGCTGGGTGGGTCTTGCAGATTGCTGCCCAGACCCACATACGCCGGCACCCATTGCATCAGCCAGCGCCCGGTCGACGCCGGCGCCGACGGCGACGCGGCCGCGCCGGCGCGGGCCCTTCGGCGCCCGCCGCAGCGGCGTTGCCCTGGCTGTTCTCGGCCATGCGCTCGCGCTCCGCTTCGGGCAAGGTTTGCAGGTGGGTCCACCAGGTCGCGGTTTCGGGCGCGGCCAGTCCAAGTCCTGCCCGCAGCACCAGCAAATCATACGCAGCCCGAAAGCGCGGCATCTCCAGCAGACGCAGCGCGCGCCGGCCCCGTGGGTGCTCCAGGCGCGGCTGCAGGGCAAACAGATCACGCACGCCAAAGGCAATGCGTCGTGGAATGGTCACGCGTTGGTGCGCTTCGCGCAGTGCCTGATCCGTCGCCTCGAGTATCGTGTGCTGCTCGTGCCATTGCTCCGGTGGACGCGACTCGATAAAAGCGGCGATCGGTCCATATAACAGCAATGCAAACAGGAACACCGGGGTCACGGGTCGATCATCAGCCACGCGATCATCGGTATTCTTAAGACCCTGCACCAGCAGCTGCTCAACCAGGCCATCGGGATGAGCCTTCAGGTAGCGACCGACCGCCGGCAGCAACACTTCGAGCAGGCCGCGACGGCGCAGTGCTGCCAGGCTCCGTACGCCATGGCCGGTCAGGAACAGTTTTACGGTCTCATCAAAAAGGCGCGCGGCAGGCACACCGCTGAGCAGCTGCCGCAACTGCGGAATGGGGGCAGCCCCGGCCGCATCCAGCTCAAAACCGAGCTTGGCCTCGAAACGCGCGGCGCGCAGCATGCGCACCGGGTCTTCGCGATAGCGCCGCTCCGGGTCACCGATCAGGCGCAGGCGCCGCGCCTGGATATCTCCGGCGCCATCGCAGTAGTCCCAGATCGAAAAATCCGCAATGTTGTAATAGAGCGCATTGGCGGTGAAATCACGCCGCCAGACATCCTCTTCCAGACTCCCGTACACGTTGTCGCGCAGGATCCGGCCGCTGTGCGAGTCGTGCACCAGATCGGTGGAGTTGCTCTGCGGCAGCTCCTCCTCTTCATCATCTTCCAGATCAAGCTCGGGGCCTTCCCCGTCCTCAGCATCCGAATCGGGTATCGGGTCGTCCCCCGGATCCGGCGCGCTGGCGGCGCGGAAGGTCGCGACTTCGATGATCTCCTGGCCGTAGACCACGTGTGCCAAGCGAAAGCGCCGACCGACCAGCCGACAGTTGCGAAACAGACTCCGCACTTCATCGGGCAACGCGTTGGTTGCCACATCAAAGTCTTTGGGGTGGCCGCCAAGGATCAGGTCGCGCACGCATCCGCCCACCAGAAAGGCCTGATAACCCGCTTCTTTAAGCCGGTACAGAACTCTCAGGGCGTTGGGGGAAATGCTCTGGCGCGATACCGGGTGCTCAGAGCGGGAAATGATTCGCGGCGCAACCGCGTTCACTGCTGGAATGTCATTCAATGTTCAGATCAGTCCGCTTGCTCAAATAGAGAGGGCGCCTATAATACCGCGCCTTTTTGCCTCACCCGCCGAAGAATTGCTCCCTTCGTCTAGAGGCCTAGGACACGGCCCTCTCAAGGCTGGAACACGAGTTCGAATCTCGTAGGGAGCGCCATTAAATCAATGGGTTAGATACCAAGATATCGCTTGGTCTTCCCCATGGGAATTAAGGGGGAATTAATCCAACACGTTTAGCCTGCGTCAGGGCGACCTCTTCCCCTGTGTTTTTCGCTTGGTCGTCGGTTGCTATTTCAGGAATTTCTTACGGATAGTTTCGGCAGTCCCTGTTGGAGCGACATTCGAGGTCCTCGTGGTATTGGCGACAATCTCGAATTCGCAAGGAAATACCTTTTGGCCTGCAGTCACCTCCACCTTGTAAGTACCAAAGCACGGTACCGCGAAGTGTCTTCCCTTCAGGCCAGTGCTTACCGACTTGCCTTCTTCAAACAACACATTTCCAACCTGAGCGTCCAATACGAGCTGGCCGACAGGATCCCTTAGAGTCGCCTTCACCGGGTACGAGCCAACGCCGCCCGATAAGAAGCACGGAATGGAGATTGGAATTCGCGGCTTTCGTCACCCGTAAGCGGTCCATCCGCTGACGGGTGACTGCGTCGATTCGCGGTTCAATCTGGCGCACCGGTACGGAGTAACCCGTTCCTGAACTCGCCAGTCCCCGCGCGTAAATTCGGCCCTT
>Ga0182030_10004109_pt1 | contig 31032 bp, 23 predicted proteins | sample 812S3MmetaG_FD_121299 | JGI IMG/M metagenome (GOLD analysis project Ga0182030, IMG submission 121299) | Permafrost microbial communities from Stordalen Mire, Sweden - 812S3M metaG (Illumina Assembly) | ecosystem: Environmental > Terrestrial > Soil > Wetlands > Permafrost | place: Sweden...
CGAAGAGGACGACCGTGTCCTCAACCTGGCGGGCATGGAGATCCGTGAGCGCCTGATCTCCCGTGACGACGAGAGCTCGACCCTCGTCTACTCCATCGTCGACGGCGTGCCCGTCGAGTTCCACAAAGCCACCATCACCGTCGTGCCCCGTGGGGAGCACTCGACGGTCACATGGAAGATCGAGTGCGAGCCGGCCGAGATGCTTCCGGTCTTCGCCAGCACTTACACCACCGCCCTCGAGGGACTGAAGAAGCGCTTTAGCTGATAGTCCGCCCTTTCTCCAGGGCCTTGGCCTGAGGTTCCGGCTGACCAATTCGGAGTTGCGATGGGACGGAAGCGATCCAAATGCGACGCTAGCCCGAGGCGCACAACCAGTGAATAACGGCCTCGGTAATACCGAGAGAGCACCGTGGTGCGCAGTCGAGTTTGCTGCCCCATACCGCTCTGGCTCCGTTTTCCATCAGCCGAAAGTGGAGCGGGTCCGTCCCGCGTTCGGCGGCGCAGGTTGAGCGAAGGGACTAGATCGATGCCCACCATCACGAGCCTGAACCCGTCCAACGACGAGGTCTTGCAGGAGTTCCAGTCCCATTCGGAAGGGGATTGGAGCAAGATCGTCGAGAGGACCGCCGATGTCCAACTCGACTGGCGCAAGACGTCCATGGAGCACCGGACGGAATTGCTGAGGAACCTCGCAGCACAACTTAGAAGGAATGTCGAGTCTTACGGCCGTCTCATCGCAACGGAGATGGGTAAGCCAATCGCCCAGGCGATTGGCGAGGTCGACAAGTGCGCGGGATGCTGCGACTACTACGCCGAAGAGGCACCGCGACAGTTGGCCGAGGACGTGGTGGACTCCGACGCCAGCCGCAGCGCGGTGCAATATCTTCCTCTCGGCGTCGTCCTCGCCATCATGCCCTGGAACTATCCGTTCTGGCAGGTGATCAGGGCGATCGTACCGGCCATCACGGCGGGGAACGCGATCGTGCTGAAGCATGCCTCCAACGTGCCCCAGAGCGCGATGGCCCTGGAGGCGGCCTTCTCCGAAGCTGGGTTCCCTGTCGGGCTCATGTCCACCATCCTCGTGCCCGGACGAGCGACCGCCGACGTCATCCGCCATCCGGCGATCGTGGCCGTGACCCTGACGGGCTCGGAGCAGGCCGGGCGCGACGTTGGCCAGGTAGCCGGGCACGCTCTGAAAAAGGCCGTGCTCGAGCTCGGCGGTTCCGATCCATTCATCGTGCTCCCAGATGCCGACGTGGCAGCAGCGGGCGTGGCTGCAAGCCAGGCCCGCACCCTCAATAACGGTCAGAGCTGCATCGCCGCCAAGCGGTTCCTCGTCGCCACCGAGGTGCACGACGAATTTCTTGCCGCCTTCAGTGCTGCTATGAGCGCCCTCTCCGTTGGTGACCAGCTGGATCCCACGACCGAACTCGGCCCCCTGGCCCGGAGGGACCTCAGGGACGAGTTGCACGACCAGGTATCTCGAACCCTTTTCGCGGGCGGTCGCCTCGTTGTGGGTGGTGGCCGGCCGGAGGGTCCCGGCGCCTTCTATCCACCGACCATTCTGGCAGGCGTCCAGCCAGGGATGACTGCGTTCGACGAAGAGCTGTTCGGGCCAGTGGCCGCGGTGACGTCGGGTGGAACGGCCGCGGAACTTGTGAAGCTGGCAAACAGAAGCCCCTACGGTCTCGGTGCATCCATCTGGACGGCTGACACCGAACGGGCAGAACGTCTGGCTCAGGACCTCGACTCGGGCATGGTGTTCGTCAATGGCATCGTGAAGAGCGATTCCCGGCTTCCCTTTGGAGGCGTCAAGGCCTCGGGATATGGCCGCGAGCTCGGTGCGCAAGGCATCCGGGAGTTCGTCAACGTGCGCACGCTGTGGGTCCGCCGACCATGATGGCCACGAGGATCAGTAGGACCTCCGTTCGGTCGCAGCAGCGTTCACGGTGACGGTAACGCGACCGCACTACCGTGGCTCGTAGTTCGGGTGCCATGCCGAAGTTGAGCCGTTCCCCCGTTCGTCACCGGCAGCGGGAACGCTGTACCAGCGATGGAGGGTTGATGGAGGACATCGAGAGCTTCGGGTACTTGGCATTGGGAGTCCCGGATCTGCAGAGGGCCATTACCTATCTAAGCGACGTCTGTCGACTCGCCGTGGTCGACCAGAACGAGGGTATGGCGTTTCTCACTGGCGACGAGCGCCACCATTGGTTCCGGCTCGAGGTCCGAGATGAGCCCGAGTTGATTCGGCTCGGGTTTCAGGCGGCTGGACCGGATAGCGTCGAGAGGCTCGTTGCACGCCTCGAGAAGGCTGGGACCGAGGTGGCCGAAGTGCCTGCGGATGAAGGGATCAACGGTGCGGTCCGGTTCCTCGATCCCAACGGGCTGACCCTCGAGGTTTATCCCGAGATGTCCGTGGCGGCGGTACGGCCCCCGTCTGCCTATCCAGGACTCCACATGCTGCTCCATGCGGTCGTTCAGGTGCCCGACCCGTTGGCGTCGACGAGGTTCTACGAAGAGGTCCTCGGGTTCCGCCGGTCGGATCGGATCGCGGAACTCGTCGTCTTCCTCAGGGCCGGCAACGGGTACCACCACTCGATAGCGCTGGCTCGGGGCGGTCGGACGAAGCTGGACCACGTCGCAGTCCACGTCCATGGACTTGACGACGTGATGCGGGTGCGCAGCCACGGCATGGCGACGGGGACACTCAGCGACGACGTGGTGCGCCACACCGCATCCGGCTCCATCTCCGTCTACTTGCGGGACGAGGTAAACGACCTCGGGGTCGAATTCTGCACGCAGCACGCCATTATCGACGACATCGACTATCGGGGCCGAGTTTTGGTTCCCTCCCCGACCACGGTCAACATTTGGTCGGACCCGTTCCCAGCCGGCGAGTGGGTGCGAGACCCGACTCGTGTCGACGGGACCCGGGGCGCCACAGACGCTGCGCGCACGGCCATCGGGCCGGTTCCCGTGAACAACTCGTAGTAGCACCTCACGTGCAAGCTCTCGCCCCTAACAGCCTGGCCGATGACGCCGGGCCACCACTTTCCGTCGAGGATCTCTCGGAGCTCCACCGGCGCGTTGTTCGGGTGCGTCGGTTTGAGGAGCGCGTGGTGCAGATGTACGCGAACGGGGACATACCGGGCTTCGTCCACACCTGCTTGGGCGAGGAGGCCACGGCGGTAGGGGCCTGCTGGCCTCTCGGGGATCGCGATGTCATCACCTCGACCCACCGGGGCCACGGGCACTGCCTGGCGAAAGGGGTAGACATCACCGGGATGTTCGCGGAGCTCATGGGTCGGGACTCCGGTACATGCCGGGGCCGTGGTGGGTCCATGCACATCGCGGATCCGAGCCTCGGCATGTTTGGCGCCAACGGGATTGTTGGCGCCGGTCTCCCAATCGCCGCTGGGGCCGCCCTGGCGGCCAAGCTCCGAGCTGAGCGCACCGTCACCGTGCCCTTCTTCGGCGACGGCGCAGTGGCCACGGGTGCATTCCACGAGACGCTCAACCTCGCTGCCCTATGGCACTTGCCCATGGTGTTCTTCTGCGAAAACAACGGATACTCTGAATTCTCCCCGGCCAAGCAGCAGCACCCGGTCCCTCTTCGGATCCGCGCTGAAAGCTATGGGATGCCCTTCTTTCAACTGGACGGTTCCGACGTATCGGTGGTCGCCCGAGCGATGCGCCGGATCGTGGCCGACGTCAGGGCCGGGGGCGGCCCCGTCTTCGTGGAGGCCCCGACGTCGCGTTGGCGAGGGCACTATGAAGGGGACTCGCAACGCTACCGGAACCCCGACGAGTTGGCCCAGGCACTGGGGGTGGACCCGGTGGAGATCTCCCGTCGGCATCTCCTCGAGGCAGGGGTCGAGGCCACGAGGATCGACGAGCTCGATGAGATGGTCAATTCGGAGATCGCCATGGCCGAGGACGCGGCCCGAAGCGGGCAGGAGCCGTCGCCGGCCACGCTGTTCGATTTCGTCTATGCGCCCCGGGTGGATCGGGGTCCAGAGCTGGCCTTCCCTGAAGGTGAGGCCTCGTTTCGCATGATGGACGGCGTCCGCGAGGCCCTCGAGCAGGAATTGTCGGAGGACCCCTCGGTCGTGCTCGCCGGCATCGACGTGGGCGCCGGTGGCAACGTCTTCGGGATCACGCGCGGCCTCTTCGACCGCTGGCCCGATCGTGTGCTCGACACGCCTATATCCGAGACGGCCATCTTGGGCGTCGGCAACGGCGCGGCTATGGCCGGGATGAAGGCGGTGGTGGAGATTATGTACATCGACTTCATAGGCGTCTGCCTCGACCAGCTGATGAACCAGGCGGCCAAGCTCCGGTTCATGACCGGCGGAAAGGTTACGCTGCCGCTCACCGTCCGCACACAGTTCGGTGCCGGGCGATCCTCGGGAAGTCAACACTCGCAGAGCCTCGAGGCACTCCTTGCCCACATCCCAGGCCTGACGGTGCTCATGCCTTCCACTCCTGCTGATGCCTATGGGCTGCTGCGCACCGCCATCCAGGACCCCAACCCAATCGTATTCATTGAGAACCGCCAGCTCTACGGCCATAAGGGCCCGCGTCCGGGAAAGGACTTCCGCGTCCCGATCGGGAAGGCAAGGATTGTCCGGCCGGGTACAAACGTCACCGTGGTGGCCGTGTCCCGCATGGTCCACGAGGCGGTCGCAGCAGCCGACGAGCTGCAGTTCGAAGGCATCAGCGTAGAGGTGATCGACTTGCGGACGGTGACGCCGCTGGATCGGCAGACGATCCTCGACTCCGTGTCGCGCACAGGCCGACTCGTGCTCGCGCACGAGGCCGCCTGCTCCTTCGGGATCGGCGCCGAGGTGTCGGCCGTAGTTGCCGAGGAAGGATTCTGGATGCTCGATGCGCCGATCGTCCGCGTCGCCACCCCTGGGACGCCGTCGCCGTACAGCCCCTCGCTCGAGCGGACGTGGCTCCCGGGACGGGCTGAGATCGCGGCAGCAGTGCGGCGCACGGCCCAGCTCTAGCGAAGCCCTTGGTGGCTCCGGCAGCCCGGGTCCAACAATCCACCAGTGGCGCGGTCTCAGCATTGCCTGTTGCGAGGCGCCTGCTCGGCGAGTGATGCGGTTCGTCGCCTCTTTGAGGCGCGTAAGGCACATTACGGCCGCAGTCCTCCAGCGGGATGAACCTCGACTGGTGGGTTGCGCGGAACAGCCAAGCGCCGACCTCCGGGGTCCCCTCACGATTCGGCCGGCGTCCAATGGTGGGCGCCGAAGACCGTTGTCGTGAACCCTCTGGCGTCGCGAGAGAGCCTCAGGATTGGCTTGGATCAGGCGTGTCGACCGTGTTGCGTATTCGTCGTCGCCCTGTAATGGGATCAATAACGGCGGCACCAGAAGATGACACCTGGGGCCAGAGTGGCGGTCGTATTCGAAGCGGCGCGGCGGGGGGGTTCCCACCGGTCAAGCCGGAACCGGAGGGGAAAAATGCAAGAGCGAGACACTGCTGTTCAGAGTTTGTATTCGTCGACCCGAGTGGTGCGGCGACACCGTCGATCTTCGTTGCGCTCCTTGGTGCGAACGACCATAGGCGTGAGCGCGCTCGTGCTCTCAGGTATTGGGTTCGCCACAATTGCGGCCGCCCCGGCCGATGCCGCATCGAGTGGTGTCGCCCAGGCTAAGACCACGGTCAAGTCACTGACCCCACCGGCGCAGCCAGTCACCATCTCCTCTAAGTCGGTCAATGGCTCGCTTCTTAGGGGCAAGACAGTGACGTATGTCCCGATCGACTATGAGATCCCGTACTTCCACACAGTGGAGGCTGGGCTATCCAACGCCCTCAGCAAGGTCGGCGCTACCCTGGACACCTGCGACGCCGCGTCGAGCCCGTCGACTGCGAGCCAGTGCCTCCAGACGGCTGCCAATCAGGGATCGGCGGCGGTAGTCGTCAACAGCATCCCGCCCGCCTTCGCTCCTTCGGGGTTCGCAGCACTTGCAGCCAAGAAAATCCCGGTGATCTTCCTCGACCAGGCGACCACTCAGAAGGCTCAAAACAGCTCCCAGGCGCTGGTATTTGGCAACAGCCAGAGCAACCCTGTGGCCTGGGGCAAGTACGCTGCCGCGACCATCGTGGCCGACTCCAACGGCCAAGCCAATGTGCTCCTCATCGATATCGGGGTGTCGCCGCAGTTCCATGAGGCCGTGGTGTCCGCTACGGCGAACATTTTGAAGCTTTGCCACTCCTGCTTGGTCACGGTTAGCACTGTGACCACGGGGAGCGAGCAGGAGGCCGAGACGGTGGTGAGTTCGGCGATGATCTCGCATCCGAACATCAACTACATCTCAACCATCGGAGGTCTCCAGCCCGGCGTTGCGTCTGGGCTGCAAGATGCCCACGCCACTTCGAAAGTGAGGTTCATCGGAATCACCGAGAGCCTCTCTGCAATGCAGCTGCTCCAGTCGAACAGCGGCGTCTACTCGATCGTCGGCACCAACCCCTACTTCGAGGGTTGGGCCTCTGCAGACCAAGTGATCAGGATGGTCGCCAAGCAGACCCCGATCAGCTCCTACGACATTCCGATGCGTATCTTCACCCAGTCAAACGTGGGGTCGCTGACGCTGAACCAGCAGGCCGAGAACAGCCCGAGCTGGTACGGCGGCGGCAACTGGGAAGCCGCGTTCGAGAAGTCGTGGGGTGCGAAGTGAACCAAGGGACGCCGTCGCAACCGGGTGGCCCGGGGCGCTGACGGGACCCGCAAGAGTGGACGATGTCTGAGGACCACGAAGCCCGCCAAGGAACCGGCGTCGGGGGCATCCCGCCCCGACTCGATGTCCGGGAGCTCTCTAAGACATTCGTGGCCACGAAGGCGCTCGACAATGTGTCCTTCTGGGTCGATCCAGGCGAGGTGCACGCGATCGTCGGCCATAACGGGAGCGGGAAGTCCACCCTGGCCAAAGTTCTTTCCGGGTACCACAAGCCCGACGGCGGTTGGGTCGCGGTCGACGGCGCCCCTATCGAGCTTCCGGCCCGTCCGAAGGAGCTCCACGAGCGAGGAATGTCCTTTGTTCACCAGGACCTTGGACTAATCGGCCATCTCTCGGTCACCGAAAACATCCGACTGACAGCGTTCGGCCGCCACACGTTTCGCATCAACTGGCGTCGCGAGGAGGAGGCGGCGGCGGCCACGTTGTCACGGCTCGGCGCGCAGATCGACCCACGGACCGTTGTCCGAGACCTGGCGCCGGCCGAGCGGGCGCTCGTGGCGATCGCGAGGGCGCTACAAAACCACCGGGCCGGCGCTGGCCTGATGATTCTGGACGAATCGACCAGGTCGCTGCCGCGTCACGCGCTGGAAGCCTTCTACGGAACGCTCCTCGGCTTGCGCGCCGAAGGGACCTCAATCCTCATGGTGAGTCACAAGCTCGACGAGGTCTTCGCGGTGGCGGACCACGTCACCGTGCTGCGCAACGGCTGCGTCGTCGCCTCTTGTGTGGCGACACGTGAGCTCACCAAGGGAGACCTGGCCAAGCTGATCCTGGGCGTCGAGCAGGCAGAGGAGGTCAGGACGCGGAGCGCGCCGACCTCCGGCACACGGCGGGTGGTGGTGACGGGACTGCGTGGACCGGAGGTGGACGGCATCTCTTTCGCGCTTCGTGAATCGGAGATCGTCGGCCTCACGGGCCTCCCGGGATCGGGGCACGAGCGTGTGCCGTACCTCTTGGCTGGGGCAGCGAAGGCTGAGGCAGGCACGTGCGTGATCGACGGATCGTCGGTGTCGCTGGCTGGATGTGGCATCAGCGAGATGTTGGGAGCCGGTGTAGCGCTCGTTCCCGAATCTCGGGCTGACGAGGGTGTGGCCCTGACGCTCAGCATCGGGGAGAACCTCACCATTCCCCGTGTCACCACGAGGGGGAAGGCGTACCTGACGGGCGAGGAGTGGCAGAAGCGAGAGATCGAGGAAGCCATTGCCGCGCTCCACATCATCCCGCCCGATCCCCACCGGGCGGTGGGCCTGCTGAGCGGTGGGAACCAGCAGAAGGTACTTGTGGCCAAGTGGCTGCTGAACCGGCCTACCCTCTTCCTCCTCCACGAACCTGCTCAAGGCATCGACATCGGTGCGCGCCTGGAACTACTGCGGGTCATCCAGGAAACCGCCGCGGCCGGTTCCTGCGTCCTGCTGGTCTCCACCGAGCCGGACGATTTGGCGGCCCTCTCGGATCGCCTTCTCGTAATGAGCGACGGCGACATTGTGCTCGAGATGCAGGGACCTCTGACAGCCGACGACGTGGTGAACGCGATCTACGACTCCACTCGAGAGGAACAGGTCGACGGGGCACCTTTCGAGCCAGCTGAGCCGGTCGGCGAAGTTCGGCATGGACACCGCTGACGTGGCCATTCCATTGGAAGGAGAACAGCCGTGAGCGATGGCGCCGAGCGCACCGACGCACCAGACACCACCACACTTTGGCCGTCCACAGGGCCGACGACGCTCGAGGCAGACGGTGCGAATGACCCAGGGAAGCCGCCGCCCGCCCGCCTGCCTCGAATGTCGCGGGGACAGTACGCCTGGCAGATAGCAGAGAGATATTCGCTCATCGCGGTGTGGGCGCTGATGATCGTCGTTTACGGGCTCGCCGCGCCGAGCACGTTTCTCACCGTCGGGACCTTCGATACCATCGCGGGCTCCCAGGAGCCTTTGGTCTTCATCTCGTTCGCCCTACTCGTCACCTTCCTGGTGGGCGAGTTCGACCTATCGGTGGCGTCCATGCTCGGGCTGTCGGCGACCTTACTGCCGGTGCTCTACACGCTCCATCACGTGGCGCTGCCATTGGCCATCATCATCTCTGTGCTCGCCGGTGTAGTCGCCGGCGCCGTGAACGGCTTCCTCGTGATTGTCGTCAGAGTGAGCCCAATCGTCGCCACCCTAGGCACCGGGACTCTTTGGCTGGGCGTGGCGCTGGGCATTTCCAACCTCGAAACGGTAGGCGGACTGCCCTCCTCCATCGCAAACATCTCCAACTGGCCCCTCTTCGGGCTTCCGATCTCCTTCTACTACGGCATTCTCTTGATGCTGGTCATTGCCTACGTCATCCGGTACACCCCCGTGGGTCGCCACGCGATCTTCGTCGGAGCGAATCGGGAGGTCGCCCGGCTTGCCGGGATCCGCGTCAACAGGATCCGCTTCTTGACCTACGTGATGTCGGGCACGCTCTGCGGCGTCGGTGGGGCGATTCTCGTTTGCGGGCTCGGCGGCTTCGACCCCAGCAGCTCGCAGAGCTACCTCCTTCCCGGGTTCTCCGCCGTGTTTCTGGGCACGGCGGTCGTGAAGCCAGGGACCTTCAACCCGGTTGGCACGATGATCGCCATCTACTTCCTGAACACGGGGATCGTGGGCCTCGAAGTCCTGGGCGTTTCGGGGTGGGTGTCGGACGTGTTCTACGGCGCCGCGCTCGTCATCGCGGTTTCAGTATCCGCTCTTGTCCGACGTCGCCAGCTTGGAGCGACGGACTAGATGGCTGACCGACGGGACAGATGGCACAGATGAACCGGAGGAGAGAAATGACGCTCACCACGAAGAACAGCCAGTACGAGCTGACGTCGGCGTTGGCCCCCCTCGTGGTCGTCTCATGCGACAGCCATGTGGGCCCGTCGCTCGCCCAAATGCGCGAGTATTGCCCCGCGATCCTCCGTCAGGACTACGACGCGTTCTCGGCCGACATCGGGGAGAAGTTCGACATCTGGGCGGACGTCCGCAAAGTGCTGAGGGATCTTCCGGATCGGGCCGAGGCGGAGGCCCGCGAGCATGAGATTGACCGCAACCTGCAGACCGCGGGACACAACGACATGGACGCCCGGCGCGTCGATATGGACCGCGACGGCGTCGCCGCGGACGTCATCTACCACTCGAGCCAGAATGGTCAACCGATCCCATTCATCGAGGGAGGAAGTCTCTTTTTCAATCCCACCGGGAGCGATCTCGAAAAAGCGGCGGCCGGGATCCACATCTACAACCATTGGTTGGCAGATGCCTGCGCGACGGCGCCGGAGCGCCATACCGGCGTCGTCCATCTCCCGGCATGGGACATCGATGCATGCGTCCGGGAAGTGGAATGGGCGCGCGGGGTCGGCCTCAGAGCGGTGAACCTGCCGACACCGCGCCCGGGCATCCGGATCTACGACGATCCATTGTGGGAGCGGTTCTGGTGTGCGTGCGAGTCCCTGCATATGTCCTTGAACACTCATGTCGGCGGCGCCGGCGGGGATATCGAGTTCGTGGGAAACCACGCGCAAGCCATGCTCTACGTTGACCGCTCCGGTTGGCTGTCCCGCCGGGCCCTTCCTCGCTTACTTTTCAGTGGTGTGTTCGAGCGTCATCCCGATCTGCGTTTCGTCCTGACCGAGCAGAACGGCGAGTGGTGGAGAGCCACTATGCGCGAGTACGACTCGGTGTATCGGACCTGTGAGTGGCAACTGAAGGACCAGATGCCGAAGAAGCCCAGTGAGTACTGCGCCACAAACGTCTACATCGGGGGCAGCTACATGGCGCCGTTCGAAGCTGAGATGGCTATCGACGAGGGCTATGTGCAGAACATCATGTGGGGCTCGGACTACCCCCACGCCGAGGGCACCTACCAGTACCCTGAGGTGGCGGATTCGGAGACGATGACACATGTGGCATTGCGCTTCACATTCTCCGGGATCGATCCGGCCGCCACGAAGGCAATGCTGGGAGATAACGCGATCCGGTGCTACGAGCTGGACGAGTCCGCGCTGCAGGAAGTGGCGGCCCGGATCAGCGCGCCGACGGCGGCAGAGCTCTCCGAGCCGCCAGACACACTGCCGGACATCACAGCGAGCATGGCCTTCCGGACGGTCGGTCCCTGGGGATGAACAGGGGAGTGTCTGGCTGCCCGCCCCCCTTCCGGTGACCCATCTGGTTTGATAACTAGGTCGGTAACGCCGGGCGGTCGAGAGTGGGGGGGTCAGGTGCCGTTTCGTCCGTCATGGTCGTCCTGCCAAAGGGGGATGTGTGCAAGTCGTCACGAATGATTGGGACCCGCTCGAGCCAGGGGGAAAATCGGCAGCCGAACAGGACGGCGAGATGCGCCACACGTGCCCGGTCGCCCACAGCGACACCTGGGGTGGCTTCTGGTCGCTATTCCGCCACGAGGACATTTCCCACGCGGTGCGCGACACCGACACCTTCATCTCGGCCCCGACACAGGTGTTTCCGCCGATGGACACAGGTGCCCCATGGCTCCCTCTGCAGTCGGATCCGCCGTCGCACCGGCAGTACCGGCTGCCGCTCCTGCCCTTCTTCCGGCCTGAAAGGGTCGCCGGGTTCGAAGAGCGGCTAGTGGAGCTCACCAACTCGCTCATCGACGACTTCATCGACGCCGGCGAGGCTGATGTGGCAGCCAAGCTGAACATCCCGCTCCCAGCCATGGGAATGTGCCTCCTCTTGAGCTTGCCGGAGTCCAACTGGGAGCACTTCTACCGTTGGACGACCACCATCATCGACTGTTCGGTCGAGGGCGACATCGACGGCATTCGGGATTGCTTTGCCGAGATCAGCGACTTCGCCAACACGTGGGTCGCCGAGCGGCGGGAGGTGTCAAAAGGCGACGTGGTTGACGCCATGTTGCAGGCCGAGATCGATGGCCGTCCTTGGACCGAGAACGAGATTCAAGGAACGTTCGTCCTTTTGTTCTCAGCGGGCCACCAGACGACGGCCGATGCACTGAGCTACGCGATGCACCATCTCGCGACTCACCCGGAGGACCGACGCCGACTGTGTGAGCATCCTGAGCTCATCGCCAATGCGGTGGTCGAGTTCGTCCGCCTTTCGGCGCCCATCCGAGCCCTGGCACGCACCACGACCCGCGAAGTCGAGGTCAATGGCCGGACAATTCCTGAGGGACAGCCAGTCGTGATGATGTGGGGCTCGGGCAGCCGCGACGAGGAGGTCTTCGACCACCCCGACGAGTTCGACATCGATCGCGACAATCGCAAGCACTTGTGCTTCGGCTTCGGCATCCACCGGTGTTTGGGCGAGGAGCTGGCCAGGCTTGAGATCAGCGTGGTCCTGCGAGAGTTCCTGGCGAGGATCCCAGACTTTGAGCTAGCCGGTGATTCGGTGCAGTCCTCATGGCCGGCGAACGGCTTTCACAACTTGCCGATTCGGTTCCCGATTCCGTCATGACTTCACCAATGGTGATCGGCGGCACCGACGCGATCGCACGGGATGGGGGCACGATCGAGGTTCGCAACCCGGCGCAACCGACGGAGATCGTCGGAACGATCCCTCGGGCGAGTGCCCCAGATGTGGATGACGCGGTGCGCGCGGCCCGTGCCGCGTTCGCCGAGTGGAGGGCCACGCCCCTGGACGACAGGACGTCTCTCTTGCACAAATCGGGGGACCTCCTGGCCGAAGTGGCGCCGGATGCCGCGATCACCCTCACACGCGAGATGGGAAAGATTCTGGCAGAGGCCCAGGGTGACGTCGCTAACGCTGAATTCATGATCCGCACCCTGCCGGGCGAGGCGGCCGATGTCCTCGCCCCTGTCCGGATCGACGACGACTTCGGCCGGGTCACCGTGCGACGCGAGCCTCTCGGCGTCGTCGGGATCATTGTCCCGTGGAACTGGCCGAATGTCCTGCTGTACATGCGAGTGGCCGAAGCCCTGGCCACCGGCAACACCGTGGTGTGCCTGCCCTCCCCCTATGCCAGCCTCTCGGTCCTCAAGTGTGCGCGGGCGCTGGCCGGCGCACTGCCTCCCGGTGTACTGAACGTGGTAACCGGCCTCGGTGTCGAGGCGGGCGCCGCTCTAACCGCCCACACGGGCGTGGAGAAGGTCTCCTTCACCGGCAGCATCGCCACCGGTATTGAGGTGCTCCGGTCGTCGGCCGGCACACTGAAGCGGACGGGACTGGAGCTTGGCGGCAACGATCCTGCGGTCATCTTGGAGGACGTGGCGGTGAACGAAGAGCTCGGGCGCTCTCTCGTCGGCTCCGCGTTCACCACAACCGGCCAGGTCTGCTTCGCAATTAAGCGTGTCTACGTCGCCCGCCCGATCTACGCAGACGTCCTTGAGGTCTGCTTGGCGGCGGCAGACGAAATTGTGGTTGGCGACGGTCTCGATCCCCGTTCCACGATGGGCCCGCTCGTCAATCGCCCTCAGCTGGAGCGGTTCGACCGGTTCGTGGACGAGGCCCGTGAGCGGGGCGCCCACGTCCTCGAACGCGGTACCAGACTGACCGAGAGCGACCCTGATGGTTATTTCCGCCAGCCCTCCATCGTGACCGGTGCGGACGAGACGTTCACCCTGGTGAACGACGAGCAGTTCGGGCCGGCTCTTCCGATCATGGCCTTCGACACGGTGGACGAGGCGGTCAGCCGGGCGAACGACTCCCCCTTCGGCCTCGGCGCCAGCGTTTGGTCTGCCGATGGTGATCGGGCAAGAGCCGTGGCCACGCGAGTCGAGGCCGGCATGGTGTTCCTCAACCGTCACGACATGGGTGCCGCCCACCCTCGCGGCATGTTTGGAGGCGTCAAGCAGAGCGGCATCGGCCGGGAACTCGGACGATGGGGTCTCGAGGGTTATACCGAGCTTCGGCAAATCGTGGACTCGCCAAGCTGAACTGAAGGCCGGCCGAAAGGAGAGGGAATGAAGAGTCGCGCTGCCGTACTTACGGGCTCTGGAAAGTGGGAGATCGTTGATCTCGATGTGGATGACCCGAAGGAAGGTGAGGTCCTGCTGCGGTTCGTTGCCGCAGGCCTGTGTCATTCCGACGAGCACTCCCGCCTCGGCGAGTTCCAGCCTCGGTTGCCTATGATCGGCGGCCACGAAGGTGCCGGCGTGGTAGAGAAGGTGGGTCCCGGCGTTCACGACCTTCGCCCCGGCGACCACGTCGTCTGCAGCTTCATCCCGAGTTGTGGCGTCTGCCGATACTGCTCGACCGGTCACCAGAACCTCTGCGACCTCGGTCGCTATCTGCTGGAGGGTTGCGCCCTGGACGAAACGTTCCGGTTCCACGCCGATGGCAAGGATTTTGGCACCATGTGCCTGGTGGGCTCGTTCTCTCAATACGGGGTGCTCTCCGAGCACTCGTGTGTAAAGGTCCCCGAGCACATTCCCCTGGAGACGGCCGTCCTAGTCGGTTGCGGAGTACCCACCGGCTGGGGAGCGGCGGTCCACACCGGCGAAGTTGGGCCCGGTGACATCGTCATCATCTACGGCATCGGCGGAATCGGTATCAACGCGGTCCAGGGCGCCTGCACCGCCGGCGCACGCTCGGTCATCGCGGTGGACCCTTTGGCGAATAAGCGTGAGGCAGCGCTCAAACTTGGGGCCACCGACGCCTTCGCCACCGCCGAGGAGGCTCACGATTTCACCATGGCGCTCACCAACGGCGCCGGCGCTGATACCTCCATCATCACGGTCGGCAACCTTGAGTCCGACGTGGTCACTGCCGCATTCGACGTGCTGGCCAAGGGCGGGATCCTCGTCGTCGTCTCCCTCTCTGCTGCCGATGACGTCAACATTCACGTCCCGGGATTTTTCCTCGTGAATTGGGAGCGCCAGATCCGCGGCGCGATGTTCGGATCGAGCAACCCGAAGTACGACATCTTGAAGATGCTGGCGCTCTACGAGAGCGGAGTACTCCGGCTTGACGAACTGATTACCTCGACGTATCGGCTAGACGAGATCTCGCAAGGCTACGAGGACATGTACTCGGGCAAGAACATCCGTGGGGTCATCCTTCACGAGCACTGAGCGCTGCATGCCCCGGCGCGCAGCGGTGCGCTCTTCGTAACGTGAGCGGTAATGAAGCAGCGCGAACATCACCGGTGTTGTTGTGAAATGGACCACATCTTGTACCCGGTGAAGGAGTTGCGACGTGCGCACAAGTGACGTGGAGTTCCGGAGTGGCGGGGATCTTGTGCGGGCCGACATGTACCTCCCTGACGGCGGGGGCCCATTCCCCACGATTGTCATGGCCGGTGGCTGGTGCTACGTGAAGGAGCTGCGCCAGCCTCAGTACGCGGAGGCCTTTGTCGAAGCGGGGTTCGCCGCGCTCGTGTTCGACTACCGCCGGATCGGTGCCAGCGAAGGGGAGCCGCGCCAGCATTTGGACCCGTGGGACCAGATCGAGGACTACAAGAATGCCATCAGCTACCTCGAGACGCGCGCCGACGTGGATCCGTCCCGCATCGGTGCTTGGGGTATCTCCTACAGTGGCGGCCACGTACTGATCCTTGGCGCCACCGACCCTCGGGTGCGGTGCGTCGTCTCCAACGTCGCTGTTGTTGACGGATGGAACACAATGTGGCGGGACCACGGCTCCGAGCGGTTTCGAGAGCTTCGCCAACTGATCGCCGCAGATCGGTCCAAGCGCTTCTCGACCGGTGAGTACGGCTATATCACCATGTCCTCAGCCCCGGCCGACACGCTTGCTACCTGGCCTTTCGAGGAGGTCCGGGAAGTCTTCGAAGAGCTGCAGCGCACGCAGGCACCCCGTCACGAGCACCGCAGCACGATTGCCTCGGTGGAGCAGCTCCTGGACTACTCCGTCTATCCGTACCTGGGACGGCTTGTGAACACGCCCACGCTGATGGTCATCGCCCACCAGGACGACATCACCATGTGGGACCTCGAGACCGACGTGTTCAACCGCATCCCGACTCCCCAGAAGAAGTTGGCCGTACTGCCCGACACTTCGCACATGACTCTCTACTCCAACCTCTCCGCACTGGCCCTAGCTGCGCATTGGGCCGCGCAGTGGTTCACCGAGTATCTGATGGAGCCGGCCTCAGTCGCTCGGCTCTTGTCACTCTGACGAGGTGGCGTTGCGGGCAACCCGGACGCCGGGTCCGAAGTACCAGGAGCTCGGGCTCTGGGACGACGACTCCCTTCCGACGCTGCTCGCTCGGGCCATTCGGGACAACGCCGACGACTTGGCCATCGTGGACCGGTCGGTGCAACTTACCTACCGGGATCTCGGGGCAGAGGTGGATCGGCTGGCTGCGCAGCTCCGATCGCTCGGTGTGGCCAAGGGCGATGTGGTTCTCGCCCAACTTCCGAATTGGTGGGAGGCAGTTGTGCTCCTCCAGGCTGTGGTCCGTCTGGGTGCCGTCATCAACCCGGTCGTCACCATTTACCGGGAGGCCGAGCTCGCTTTCATCGTGGACCAGGCGTCGCCGACGGTAGTTGTGGTGCCGGACCGCTTCCGCGGGCACGACCACGTAGCCATGGTCGGGCGGGTGCTTGACGATCGACCTACGGGGGCTCGCCCGACGGTGCTGGTGGCACGCCCCGAGCGTCCTTTGCCCTCGTGGGCGACGGCGCTCTGGGCGAACCGGATCCGCGGCCCAGGGGCCCGCCGGCCAGACGGGGCAGTCGAACACTCGGAAATGGAGCAAACGTGCGCCGACGACATCGCCTTGCTCCTTTACACGTCGGGCACGACGGCGGCACCGAAGGGTGTCCTGCACAGCCACCAGACCTTGATCTACGAGTGCCGCTCCATCGTCGAGTTGTTCGGGCTGGACGGTCGGGCCGCCATCTTCATGCCCTCGCCGCTTACCCATATCACCGGATTCCTCTACGGGATGATCCTGCCGACACTCCTCGGCACCTCGTGCGTGCTCATGGACGTGTGGGAACCCGAGGATGCGGCGAGGCTCATCGAGGAGCACCGCTGCACCTTTTCGGTTGCCGCCACGCCGTTTCTGTCCGGGCTGACCGGCGTCTACGAGCGACGGGGTGAGTCCTCCGCACTCGCGCACTTTGCCTGCGGAGGGGCGGACGTGCCACCGGACCTCGTCCGGAGGGCGACAAGCGTGCTCGACGCTGATGTAGTCAGGATCTACGGCTCGAGCGAGATGCCGACCTATTCGTCTGGCCGGCCCGGCGACAGTCTCCGGACCAAGGCCGAGACCGACGGTTACCCGATCGGGACCGCCGCGGGTCGCCTAGCCGAGGCAACCGCCGGGGTGGGCGAGCTCCTCGTAGACGGCCCTGAGCTCTTCCTGGGCTACCTGGACCCTGCGCTGAATGCGGATGCGTTCACCGATGACGGGTACTTCCGCACGGGGGACTTGGCCTGCTTCGACGACGAGGGTTTCGTCACGATTATGGGTCGGGTGAAGGACATCATCATCCGCAAAGGTGAGAAGATCAGTGCCCGGGAGATCGAGGACCTGCTCTACCGCCACCCCGACGTCGCTGAGGTGGCCGTCATCGCGGTGCCCGATCCCGAATTCGGGGAGCGGGCCTGCGCCGTCGTCGTCCCGGCACCGTCTGCCCATCCGACGTTGGACGAACTCTGCAGGTATCTCGATACCTTCCGGGTAGCCAGGCAGAAGTACCCAGAGGTGCTGGAACTGGTCAATGAGCTCCCGCGCAACACCGCCGGCAAGGTACAAAAATTCGTGCTAAGAGAGCGGTTCGTCGCCAGCCGGCCCTGACGGTCATGTGTCGCACGCCGGCGTCGCTGATTGCGCCAGAGGCGGTCTCATGGTCCGCCGGGAGGCTTCTTGCGCCAGTACATAGCCAGGGTGCCCGCGTCCACCCTGAGGTCGGTGCCGGTGATCATTCGGGCGCCTGGCGAGGCCAGGAAGACAACAGCCTTTCCGTAGTCGGAGGGCCGCGGTAGCTCACCAAGAGGGGCCTGTTTGGCGGCCTCGTCGATGGAGGCGAACAGTGCCTTGTCGATGGGCGGCAGGCCCCAACGCTCCACCCGTTCGCTCATCTCAGTGAGGTCGGTGGCGGTGGGGGTGAGACTGTTGACCCGGATGCCAAATGGGGCTAGCTCCATCGCCGCGGATCGGGTCATGTTGAGCAGACCCCCTTTGGCGGTGGTGTAGCCGATGTTGGAAGGTTCGCCCTGGTGGCCGGCGGTGGAGATCACGTTCACGACACACCCGGACCGTTTCGCGGTCACGAGAGCGCCGGCGACGTGCTTGGTGAAGAGGAAGGCTCCGTCGAGCATGACCGAGATCTGCCGCCGCCAGCTGTCGAAGGGCATGTCGAGCACTCCCTGCACCATGTAGATGACGGCCCCGTTCACGAGGACGTCGACCGGGCCGAGCTCCCGGCTGACCCGCTCCACGGTGGTGGCGACCTCACCGGGCTCGGTCACATCACAGCCGAACGCAGCAGCGCGACCGCCGATCCGGACGATGTCGTCGACCACGCGCTGCGCCGACTGCTGATCGCGGTCCACGCAAGCGACCGCCGCGCCGGCCCGGGCCACCTCGAGGGCGATCCCTGCGCCGATGTTGGGGCTGGTCCCGACGATGAGCGCGACCATTCCGTCGAGCCGGTAGGGGTCCCCGGATCCGGTTGGAGCGCTCATCGGCACGATCTCAGCACATGGTGCCTGTGGAGGCGATCATTTTGCTAACTATGTGGGCTCACCCGTTATCCGCTCCGTTATGGCGCCCTGTCCGCCGAGGAGTCATGGGCTAGGTAACAGGGCGACGTCTTCAATAGCGCTGTGAGGGGGAGCAGTCGACAGCTCGGGAAAGAGGCACGATGACCGTGCTTTTGGGCGACGCCGCCGTTCGGCAGGTAAGCAACATGGGTGCGATCGTCAAGGGAATTGAGTCGGCACTCGTGGCCGAGGGCCGAGGCGGCTCCCTCGTGATGCCCCCCCGCCAGAACCTCACGCTCGGGAACTCCTTCCTGCGTGTCATGCCCGTGATTATGGGCGGAGCGGGGGTCTTTGGGCTAAAGATGTTCCAGGGCTCGCTCGAGCGAGGTGTCCGCTACCTAGTGCTCCTGTGCGACATCGAGTCGGCGGATGTGCTGGCGGTGCTCGACGGTGCCTACCTGACGGCGGTGCGAACCGGAGCGACGAGCGCGCTGGCCACCAGTTACATGGCCCGTCCCGACGCCACCACCGTCGGTGTCATCGGCTCCGGGCTGGAGGCCGAGACCAACCTGCTCGCGACCTGTACCGTGCGTGAGGTCGAGCGTGTCAAGGTGTTCAGCCCCCGGGCCCATCGGCGCGAGGGATTCGCCCGAAGGATGTCGGAGACCCTCGGTATCGAGGTGGACCCGGTCGACGAGCCGCAGGCGGCAGTTGCCGACATGGACATCGTGGTCATCGCGACGAACACGGGGCCGGGCGGCCCGGTGGCCTATCAGGGTGAGTGGGCGGAACCGGGCCAGCACATCAGCTCCATTGGTTCCACGACGCCGCAGCTCCGCGAGATCGACGTGCCGACCTTTGTGAGGGCCGACCTCATTGTCTATGACCTGGCACCTGCGATCATGGCGGAGGAATCCGGTGATGTCCTAGCTTTCTCGCACGCCGACCCGGCAAACCACGAACGGACCCTCACTCTGCAGGACCTCCTACTCGACACCAGCGTTGCGGCGCCGGGCCAAGATACGATCAGCCTCTATAAGTCGGTAGGTGCGGCCGTCCAGGACATTGCCTGCGCCCTCGCCGTCTACGAGCAAGCAATCCAGCTCGGAGTGGGCCAGACCGTCGACCCCGTGGCCATCCTAAAGAGCTTCGGATAGGCGGAGTGCGACGATGACAGCGTCAGCGGTGGACGGCAGGTGGCGTTGCCGACCACTCCCGGGCGAGGACGGTGATGCCGACTTGCAGAATGGAAGGAAGCAGGCCCAATGAGCGTGACGGATCCGGAACTGATCATCGACGATTGCGAAGCTGGCATCTTCCGGGTCAATCGCGAGGTAATGACCTCACCCGCCGTCCTTGCTGCTGAGCGAACCCGGATCTTCGACAAGTTCTGGCTCTACCTTGGACACGAGTCAGAGATCGACAAGCCGGGCGACTACAAGCGCCGCATGCGCTCGGGCCGCCCGCTCATCTTCCTCCGCAACACCGACGGCACTGTGGATGTTTTCTACGACACGTGCCCTCACCGAGGAGCGACGCTGTGCCGCAGCGAGGAAGGCAACGCCAAGCGCTTCACGTGCTTCTACCACGCATGGACCTTTGACACCCATGGCAAGCTGATCTCCCTGCCGGACGAAGGCGGCTACGGCCCAGGCTTCGACCGGGACGAGCGGTCGCTGCGGCGGCCGCCGCAGCTCGACAGCTACCGTGGCTTCTACTTTGTCTCGTTCAACCCTGACGTGGAGTCCCTGCATCAGTACCTCGCCGGCGCCACGGAGTTCATCGACCTTGTGGTTGACCAGGCCGAAGAGGGGATGACGATTCTTAAGGGCACCAACCGCTACGCCACCAAGGCCAACTGGAAGCTGCTGGTGGAGAACAGCATCGACGGCTACCACGGTCTCCCGGTCCACCAGACCTACTTTGCCTATGTGAAGAGCCTGGGCGGTGGCATCTCCACGCCCAACCTGGTGGGGAGAGGGCCCCAGCAGCTCGGCAATGGCCACCAGGTCCTTGAGGGCGAGGCCCCTTATGGCCGCCCCATCGCCAGGTGGGACAACCTCTTCGGACCGGACGCGCAGGAGGAGATCGCCGCCATCCGCGCCCGCCTTGTCAATAGATTCGGCGAGGAGCGGGCGGCCCGCATGGCCGATAACTTCCGCAACCTGTGCATCTTCCCCAACCTCATCGTGAACGACATCACTGCGATCACGGTGCGCTACTTCGAGCCGGTGGCCCCCGACCTGCTTCACACGGACGGTTGGGCCCTGGTGCCGAAGGAGGAACACGGCGCCCGCCTGGCCCGCCGCATCGACAGCTACCTGACGTTCATTGGCCCGGGTGGCTTTGCCACCCCCGACGATGTCGAGGCGCTGGAGTCCTGCCAGAAGGGCTACGCGGCGCAGCCTGGGGTCCAGTGGAACGACATCTCGCGGGGCATGACCCGAGAACCGACGGTGCTCGACGAGCTGCAGATCCGCGGCTGGTGGCGGGCGTGGGATGCTGCCATGGCGGGGCGCCCTCTCCCCACACCGATCGGTACTCCCGAGTCGCCCAATGCCGAGACCAGCTCGATCCCCGAGCCTGTGCGGTCGTGATAGGTGACTGGTGCATGCAGAGGAGTTCGAGTGGGGGGTGGCAGCAGTGACCCAGGCGACGAAATTCTCCGAGCGGAGCCTGCACGAGCTGCGAGCGGAGGTCGAGGACTTCTTGTACTACGAAGCAGCGCTGCTCGATGAGTGGCGCCTTGACGAATGGGTCGAGCTGTTCACCCCCGACGCCCGTTACATCGTGCCGTCCACCGACGATCGAGAGGGCGACGGGGCGACCTCCCTCGTCCTGCTCGACGACAACCTGGACCGCATTCGCGGCCGTGCGACGCGACTGAAGAGTCGCCGGGCCCACCGGGAGTTCCCGTGGTCCCGCACTCGGCGCTTGATCACGAACGTACGGGTGCTGTCCGTGTCTGAGGACGAGATCGAGGTCACCGCCAACTTCCTCGTAATCCGGATCAGAGGGGATTTGAACGAGTATGTCGGCCGATACATCTATCGACTCGTACACCGGGACGGCTCCTTCGGGATCAGACTGCGCCGGGCTGAGCTCGACCTGGAGTCGCTGCGACCCCATGGGACCGTCAGCATCCTCCTGTAAGAGGAGACCGCGCCCCCGGCGCTGTTTCGACCGCCTCGACTTGCGAAGGAGCTCAGGTAGGGAAGCGCCCCACGAAGAAGTCGGAATCGGGGTCGGAAGTGACCGGGAGATCGGAGGCGACCAACCCTTGACGAAGGTTTCCCATTTGCGACCACACGAGCCGGGCGGTCGGTTGGCGCAAAGGCCCGCCACTGAACCCGTTCAGCCAGGCCTGGTACTTCCACGCCATGCGGTGGACCATGTTGGCGCCGCCTATGGCCCCTATTCCCCGATCAGCTCGGCGGGCCGGGTCGATCTGCCAGAAGAGCTCCATGGCCTCGCTGACCTTGCCATCGAAGATCAACGACATCATCCGGGGCACGGCGTCACCGAAATACTCGGTGTTGGAGGTGGCGATGAGCTGCATGGGCACGAGCGTCGCCAGGGGCACACCCTGGGACTCGAGCGGCATCGTGACGACGACCTGGTCGGCGAGTCGGTTCCAGGTCTCGGTGAAACCGGCGATGGACGGGTGGCCTCCTTCTGCCTTGATAGCTGCGATGTTCGGCACCGCTCTTACGAGCTTCTCCATGAGGAAAACAGAGAGGGACGCGGGGTGCAACCGCTCAAAGCCCCACAAGGGCACTGGGAAAAGAATCACGGCCATGTCGACGCCGTCGCAGAACGCCTTGGTGTAGTCGAAGATGTCGTGCTCGCTGGTCGGGTAGAACGTCGGCGGGTACGACAGCAGTGTTGCCTCAGCGCCTACCGCCTGCGCCCGCCGACCGACCTCGATGTTCTCCTCCAGTGTGTTGAACGATGCGTGGAAGATGAGAACCAATCGTCCAGCCGCCTCATCCGCGGCCCACTCCACGAACTGGATGTACTCCTCCGCGGTAGTGGCGGTTTCAGAGACGAGGAGGGTGCCGACGAAGCCGCGCTCGATCTCAACGCGAATATCGTGGCGGATCGCCGCCTCGTTCAGCCCGGAGAGATTCTGCGTGAAGCTCGGGACGACGACGTTCGCCACGCCCCGCATGGTTTCGCGGAACCAGTCCCTCGCCTCTGAACGCTCAAACAGCGCCATTTGGATCCCCCGTGTCGACTCGTGGACTTCCACTTATGGCGGAGACAAGTTATGGAGGGCGTTACCTTCCAGAACACCCAGCCCGGACATGGCTTCGCTGAGCAGCTCCACCTGCTCGAGGTCAGCAGCACACGGGAAGAACAGTAATTGGCCGCAACCCAGGTCGGCGTATTGCGAAACGGTCGCGCGAACCATGCCGGGAGTCACGTTGACTGAAGCGAGGAGGGAGTCCACAAAGGGCGCGTAGCCGTAGTACTGGCCTATGAACTGCTCGGCTGCCGTGGCGCCATTAGGTCCAAGGCTGAAATACACAAGAGCGCCGAGGAGTGGTTCCTCGGATCGACCTGCGACGGACCAAGCGCGCCGAACGGCGACGGCGCCGTGGCCGAAGCCCTCGGGACCCCCGCGCCCCGAGATCCACCCTGACCCATAGCGGGCGGTCCTGGCCCACGTAGCGAGGGAGGCCCCGCCGAGGAGCACCCGCGGTCCGCCGGCCGTGAGGGGCTCGGGGCCGACTAACGGGCCTCCGTCCCAATCCTCGGCGCGCCAGATCCGCGACATCTGCTCGAGCTGTTGGTCGAGAGCGGCCCCCCTGTGGTGGAAAAGCTCGCTCGCCCCCGCCGCGACGTAGTCATCCTCGCGGCTGCCTACGCCCACTCCGAGCACAAAACGACCTCGGGCAAGGTGGTCCAGCGTGGCCGCGGTCTTGGCCAGCAGTCCGGGGCTTCGTAGCGGTCCAAGCGAGATCGCTGTCAGCAGCTGTACGCGTTCCGTCACCACCGCGGCGGCGGCCAGACTAATGAAGGCATCGTGGTTGGCAAAGGCGACCCGATCGACGGAGGCCACCGCGTGGTAGCCGCACTCCTCGGCGGCGCGCGCCCACTCCACGGCGGCGGATCCGGCAACGCCCGGCAGGGCGTTGGGGAGGCCGATGCCGACACGCATCATCTCGACCCGGGACTCGGTCGGTCCCCTGAACCGGGCGCGTCGAGGCTGGCGGAGGCCTTCCACGCCTCACGGCCAGCGCCGATGTCGAAGAGCGCACTGCGAAATAGCTCCTGCGCCCCCGGGCTACCGTCCAGCAGTCGGTTCACCCTCCGAGCGATCTTCCAGCCGGACGACGTCCGCTCCAAGTCCCATCGCGTGGCGCTCGTTCGCCAAATCGTGAAACCGTCTCCATCGCGTCTGAGCAATTGACCGTGGCATGTGGCGACTGCGCGATCACCGGTGACGTTGACGACGGGCATCGTGACCATGTGTGCGCATCCCTGGTTCATCAGCTGGCGATGGAGCGGGAGCTCCTCAATCATCTCTCGGATCGCCGCCGCACCGTCGAATGCGTCGATCCCTGAGTCGTACTTGCCGTCCCCTTTGTAGAGCGTCTCGACGATGTCGCCGCTGCCGCTGTCGGCGCAGGGTCCGTATGTCGAGAGCAATTGGTAGATCTCAATCTGGTCCTCCAGCCGCTTCAACCGTTCCTCGAGCGCAATCAGTACGTCGTCGGTAGATGCCATGTCGAATCCTCCGAATCAAAGGAAGTAATCAGATCATATAGTTAAATATATCCTAACAAATCCGCCCAATTATGCAAGAAGGGATGATCAGTGCGGCGGTGCCATGGGCCGGTTGCTTTTCGGAACGCTTGCGCATGTAGTCGCAGGTCAAAGCGCTAAATGACCAAGCTGTGCGTGGACCTCAGACCCCGTGGCAGCCGTAACGGCATCGGTAATGCCGCTCGGACATAATAGACTCTGGAGAGGAGTAGATATGCAACGTATTGATGTCGAATTCCCAAGTGAAGGCGCAACGATAAGGGCGTGGCTCTACCTCCCAGATGGCCCTGGGCCATTCCCGGCCGTCACACTGGCCGGGGGGTGGTGCTACGTCCGCGAGATCGTGATGCCGCACTACGCGCGGTCCTTTGTGGACGCCGGGTTGGCGGCGCTCGTTTTCGACTACCGAAATCTGGGTGTTTCGGACGGGATGCCCCGCCAACACCTGGACCCGTGGGGCCAGATCCGCGACTACCGAAACGCGCTGACCTTCCTCACCCGTCACCCTGCTATCGACTCCGACCGCCTGGGAGTGTGGGGCATCTCGTACTCGGGAGGGCACGCGCTCATCCTCGGTGCCACGGATCCTCGGGTGCGGTGCCTCGTGAGCCAGATCCCCGTGGTCGACGGGTCTGAGAACATGCGCCGAGTGCACGGTTCGGTCGCGTACCGAGAGCTGTGGCAGCAGATCCTTGAAGATCGGCTCACCCGTTACGACCGTCCCGAGGACCGGGCATACATCCCGCATGCCAGTGCCACCCCGGGGGAGGAACTGTCCACCTGGCCCTTCCCCGAGACGTTCCACACGTTTGCAGCGCTGAAGGAGGTCGAGGCTCCGCTGTACCAGAACAGCAGCACGCTCGAGAGCGTGGATCTCCTTCTCGAGTACGACGTGATGCCCTTCGCGCGACGCATCTACGACACCCCCGTGCTGATGATCGTGGCCGAGGGGGACGACATCACGCTCTGGGATCTTGAGATCGCGGCCTTCAACGCCGTCCCGAGCAGCAACAAACGTCTGGTGACGCTCCCGCACACTACGCACATGACCCTCTACAGCGACCGGGCCAAGCTGAAGACGGCGGCGGATCATGCCACTCGGTGGTTCGAGGAGCACTTGGAGCCCAAGGGCAGCTGAGCGGGCGCCGGAAAGGGAACCGTGGTCGACGTTGCGCAGGTCGGACTCGAATCGATCAACTTCACGCTGGTTGACGTGGTGGAAGGCCACGACGAAGCCTTTAACGCCTGGTATGAGAATGACCACTTCTACGCTGGCGGTGTCCTGGGTCCGAGTGTGCTCGGTGGGCGACGGTGGTACTGCCCGAAGTCGATGCGCGATGTGCGCTTCGCCGGTTCGCCGTGCCCTTTTGAGGACCCAACTACCGGCACCAACCTGGCGACCTACTTCTTCACGCTCCCCGACGGCGGCCGGGAGTTTCGGGACTGGGTCGCCCCGCAGCTCGCCGAACTGCGGCGGCAGGGTCGGATGTTCGCCGAGCGGGTACCTGTCTCCATCGCCTTTTACACCTTCGACCGCGTCGTCGGCAGTTCCTCGCGGGTGCCGCCCCACGTCGCCTTGGAGCATCCGTTCGCCAGTCTCTTCGCTGTGTTTGCCCGCCGGCTGAGTCCTGGCGGACGAGGAGCACCGCTCGGTAGCGCCGCACCCGTCCCTGCAGGTTCGTTGGTGCTCTCCACCACATGGCGACAAGAGCCCTCGTTGGTGGAGCAGGCCGACCTCAGACCGTACGCTCCCATTACGCTCCTTCTCACGTTCTTGGAGGGTGAGCCGCCAAGAACACGCACCGATACCGAGGACCTAGCCCATACGGTGACCGCGGCGGCGGCTGACGTCGAGCCAATGTGGGCCAGCGCATTCCTGCCGGCCGTGCCCGGTCGCACCGATTGGGTGCGGACGATTCGCTGACCCGCAGTACCGCGGTCCGGGCTCAGACCACCGAAGAGGTGTCCGCTGCCAAAGGGGCGTCGACGACGACGCCGGCTGCGACCAGGGCTTCGATGGCGTCCTCGCCCAGACCCAACTCGCGCAAGATGTCGAGGGAGTGTTCACCGACCTGCGGCGCAGAGCGCACAGCGGGCGACGTCGTTCCGTGATATTCGCATGGGGTCGCCACCGCTCGTCGCGTAGTGCCCCGTGCGTCGTTCACCTCCAGGAAGACGGCGCTGTGTAGGGCGACCTCGTCGGTGGGGAGCTCGTACGCGTGGCGCACCGGCGAGAACGGGATGTGGGCTCGACGGAACCGCTCCTCCCATTCGTCGAGCGTCTGGAGGCGGAAGATCTCGTCTAGCGCGTCGATGAGGGCAGGCGAGTTGGCGGCAAGCTTCGGGCGTCGGCCACCGGAGAAGCGGGGATCGTCGTCAAGCCACGACGCGTCGATCGTCTCGAGTAGGGGGCGCCAATATCGCTCGGGGAACATCATCTGCAACCAGAACCAGCGACCGTCCGCGGTTTGAAAGCAGTTCAGCGTGGGATAAGCGGTCTGGCGGCGATCCCGCGGCCGGCGTATGTCGGGAGAGATCAGGGCATCGCTCATTTCCGACCCGAGCATCCACACCCCGGTTGCCAGCAACGAGGTCGAGACGTGGCCACCACGCCCTGTCCGCTCGCGGCGCAAAAGCGCGGCAGCGACAGCGCCGGCCAGTATCGCGCCTGCAGTCCGGTCGCCCATGCCGCCCGTCGGCTGTGCCGGGACGCCGTCGGGGTCGGCGAACGCGTCGGCGAGCCCGGCGTAGGCCCAGAATGCCCCGTGGTCATAGCTGGCCTCATCAGCCAGGGTCGATTCCAGGCCCCATCCGGAGATCTGCGCAATCACGAGGCGCGGATTGAGGGCCGCAAGCGTGGTGGGGTCGATACCTAGCCGGACGAGGACCGAGGGGCGAAGGTTGGTCACCACCACGTCGACTTGCTCCGCCAGCCGATGGACCACGTCCTGGCCGGCCGACAGTTGGAGGTTGACGGCGATGCTCCGGCGCGACCGGTTGTGGAGTGCGAAGCGGGGGTTGGTCTCGCCCACTCTCCCCGCACCCCGGGCCGGGTCCCCAGTGGGTGGCTCCACCTTCACCACATCGGCACCCCAGTCGGCCAGAACGGTGGCACACGAGGGCCCAGCGGCGAACCTGGCAATCTCGAGGACCCGGACGCCGGCAAGGGGGGACTCGTCAGCTCCGTCGCCGTCGCCTGCTTCCTTATGAGGGCTACCCGTCGTGTTCATACCACCATCGAGCTGGGTCGCTCATTACCTTGCCAGTTAATCGCTTCGTTCCGGGGTCGACCCGTGCGGTCACGCGCAGCATCCACGAGTCAACCGCTCAGCGCTCCGCGCCAACTCGCGTGTGGCTGGGCGGCCTGATCTCGCCGACCAGTGCCGCCGTCTGCTCTGTCGGTGTCAACCCGAGCTCTCGGAGCGCGCCGACCGCCCGGCGGTACACGGCCAGGCAGGACGTGTGTGTCCCGATTTCCTTCTCCGCCTTGATCATGAGCTGATAGCTCGACTCGTTGTAGGGGTCAAGCTCCAGAAGCACCTCGCACTGGTCACGGGCCGCCGCGAACTCCCCCTCGTCCAGGTACATCGTCGCCAACTCCAAGAGCACCTCCTCCCTCAGCACGTCCAGCTCGTAGCGGCGCTCATCGGCCCAGGCGAGATCACTGCGTTCCAGGTAGGAGCCGCTCAGGATTGCCGCCTCGTGGAGGGACGCGGTCCGCTTCTGTCCGACCATCTCGGTCCCCGGCCGGGCCAGCCTCTCGAACTCAAGGTCGGCCGTGTCCACAATGACGTTCGCTGGCCAGGTGACTTTGGACCCGCCGAATCGGGTCAAGGAGACGCCAGTCGCCGCCCTTAGCTTGTGGGTGATCTGGCGAAAATGGTTGCCGCCGCGCCGCTGGTCGGAATCGGGGAACAGCTTCTGCTGGAGCTGATTCCGGTCCACACCGTTCGGGTGGAGGCTCATGCAGGCCACCAATTCGAGCAACTTGAGTCGGCCGAGGCGTTTTGGCTCGTCATTGACGAGGATGTCCGGGTTGGGCCCGAAGGGCTGGAGGTAGAGGCGTATCGGCGGATGGACCTCGGCCACGTGTTCGATCCGGGGGGCATCGGGACCGTCCTCGAGGATCCTCCGCCAGCGTGCATCAACGTCACTTCGAGCAAGTTCGCGCGCCCGCACGGCCGGGAAGAAGCGCACGCCCCACGTAAGCCAGTAGAACCCGCCGGTGAGCGATGCCGTGTGGGAGGCGAGGAGCGCGTGCTCGTGAGCCGTCTCCGGGTCCCCTTGGCACGCTTCGGCCTCGGCCAAGCACGAACTCGCTAATGGCAGGAGGAGCCGGCGCTTGGCTCGCTCCATGGAGCGGACGCATTCGTCCAAGATGAGGCGAGCCTGCTCAGGGCTCCCGGCCTTCAGGTACCCGAGCCCGAGGAATACCTGCACCCACTCGACCAGTGCGAGCTGCCCACTGCCTGCCAGCCGGTCCAGATGGCGCTTCAGGACGCCGATCGCGTCCTCGTCGCGACCGATCACGAGGAGCACGAAGGCGAGGTAGACCTCGTAGAGCGGGTCCAGGGGGAAGCCGGTCTTGCGGCTCCCGGCGACCGCTGCCTCCAGGGCTGCCACAGCGGATTCGGTGTCGTCCTCGGCCAGGAAGATGCATGCCTCGATGAAGAGTGAGTGCGGTCGCTCCCGTATTTCGTGGGGAACCCGATCCCACAGGTCTCGGGCCTTGGTGAAGTCGCCGCGCCACAACTCGGACAGCACGACGTTCGGGTTCATGACCGGTGCATCTGGCGATTTCGGCACCATCCGGGCCGCCTCGGCCAGCCGGCCCTGGAGTATGAGCGCCCACGTGACAACCCGGTCGAACTCCCCCCAGTCCGACATTTGCGGTGGGGTGGCGGCCGAGAGCCCGGTGTCGGTGTCGAGCATGAACCGGACGGCATCGGAGCGGTAGTCGCCTTCGTAGCGGTCGAGGATTCGGCGCGACTCGCTCGGATCGGCCTGGAGCGCCCACCCCATCGTGGCCACAAGGCCCGGGTCGACGACGGTGGCGGCCCGAAGTTGGCCACGCTGGTCCAGGTGGCGGATGAGATCGGTGGCATCCCCGAAGCGACGGAGGCCATAAAGAGTCCTGATCTTGGCGGCCACAAGGCGAGGATTGGTTGCGACCCGCTCGTCGCCAAGAAGCTCGAGCCACCGCCACAACGCTCCCCAATCGGCACGTTCAAAGAGCATTGCGAGGACGCCGCACGCCGTCTCAGCCGCGCGGTCCAGATCACCGAGGTCCAAGAAGAGTTCTGTCGCCTCCTCCTCATGATGTCGGGTGACCAGGTGCTCCGCGCTTCGGCGCAGAAGGGCGGGCTCGCGGTCGGGGTCCAGGGCGATCAACTCCGACCGCAGGACGGTCTTAAGCACCGAGTGGTAAACGATGGCCTGAGGGGTCATCGTGGTCGCCGGGAGATGCCTGCCCCGGACCTGTTCGTACAGGCGGCGGCCATCCCGTCCGACGAGCGCCTCCGCAGTCTCCGCACTCACCACGTCCAGGACCGAGCTATCTAGGAGGAACTGCTTCTCGTCCTCGGGGAGTTGCCCGAGAATCTCGGAGCGGATGTAGCCAGCGAGATCCATCTGCCCCTGACCGAGGCTGTCTCGCCGCGACGCGAAGACGGCACCTGCCATCCATCCGCTGGTCTCTGCAAGCAACTCGGCCGTCCTACTACCGTCGCCACCGTAGGCCACGATCACTTCAGTGGCCTCTTCCGGCGTAAGGCGCAGATCGTCACCGGTCACGATCCCGATCGAATCTTCGAAGACGCCGAGGCGGACTGCTCCGGGGGGCTCGGTGCGGGACAGGCTCATGAGGAGCACGTTCGGTGGTGCGTACTCTGCGAAAGTCGACAGGACGACTGACGCCTCGGAATTCTCCAGGACTGACTCACACTGGTCGAGGACGAAGAGGAAGTTTTGAGGTCCGACCATGCGGGCGAGGACGGACGCCGCCTCCTCTGCTGTGAAGTCTGATCGAAGCGCCGAGCGAAGCTCGTCAAGGCTCGTTGGACCGAACGGCCCGAGGGCTGAAGCCATCGAGTTCAAGAGTCGCGACGGTGTTGCGTCCGTCTCTCGCAGTGACAGCCAGGCCAGCGGGAGGTGTGCATGTTGCGCGAACAACTGCGCCTGCACAGTCTTGCCTGCACCGGCCGGGGCGATGACGACAACATGGCGGTACCGCAGGTACAAGCTTTCGTACAGAGCATTGGGACGGCGCCGGACCACCACCCGCGATGGCACTCCAGGAGGTGTCAACCGGTGCGACAAGATCAGGTGGTCCGACGAGCTGGGCGGGGCGCTCGACTCAGTGGCCCCCGTTGACGTGCTGCTATTCGACATACAAAGCGCCCCCCTGGGCCATCCCCCGGCACTAACAAACAGTAGAAATGTTACCGCTCGCCCTCATGGCATCCGGCCCCAGGCGTGTCCAGGTGACCCGCCCGTCATTACTCGGCTCGTTACGTCAATCGGCCACCCCTGACGGGTACGAAGGAGAGAAAGTTCGATGGGACCGTGGGACGCTTCATCGCCAAGCCGCCATCAAGCCGGCAGCGTCCTACGGCCGGCACCTTCCACTCGGGCAGTGAGGGGACTGCCCGAGACCCGGTCCACTCGGTTCTCATGGAGCATGTCCATTGCCGCCGCAACTAGAATGTGTTCTACTTTTCACCCGACCGGGACCGGCTCGCCAGGAGGCGGCCGGCACGGAGCGGGAAGGAGGAGCCGTGGAGAGTGCCGACGCCAGTGTGCTGACCGACGTCCACGTGCTCGAGTACCCGTACTCGCGCTCGGTGGGACCGGTCATCGGAGCGTTCCTCACCGGGCTGCGTGACGGGAGGATC
>Ga0182030_10004110_pt1 | contig 31027 bp, 30 predicted proteins | sample 812S3MmetaG_FD_121299 | JGI IMG/M metagenome (GOLD analysis project Ga0182030, IMG submission 121299) | Permafrost microbial communities from Stordalen Mire, Sweden - 812S3M metaG (Illumina Assembly) | ecosystem: Environmental > Terrestrial > Soil > Wetlands > Permafrost | place: Sweden...
CCGGCCTGTGGAAATGTGGACAAGGCAAGCGCCTTGACCACAGTCCCACAGGAGAACAAAAACAGAAGAAGCGGACATTTCATGTGCTACCAAAACCGGACAAGTTAATTAGCTGTCGACACGGCGAACATCCTCCGGACGAAAGCGCGAAGAAAGCGGCTTAGACGCTGCGTCAGGGAATCGCGTCGAGATCGGCGAGCCAGACCGTCGCCGAAGAGTCGCTCGGCGCCCGCCAATCTCCGCGGGGCGACAGCGAACCGCCGGAACTCACCTTGGGGCCGTTCGGCATGGCGCTGCGCTTGAACTGGCTGGTTTCGAAAAAGCGCCGCAAAAACACGCCAAGCCAGTGTTTGATCGCCGGAAGATCGTAGGCGACGCGTTTGTCGCTCGGCAGGGCGGAAGGCCAAACGCCGCCCTCCGCGTCCCGCCAAGCGTGCAGCGCGAGAAAAGCGATCTTGGACGGCGCGAAGCCGAAGCGCGTCGCATAATAAAGGTTGAAGTCCTGCAAGGCGTATGGCCCGACGAAGTCCTCGGTGCGTTGCGCGGCGGCGCCGTCGCCTGGAACCAGTTCCGGCGAAATCTCCGTGGCCAGAATGTCCTGCAAGACCGCGACGGTCGCGGCGCCAAAGCGCGCGTCGCGCGCGCACCATCTGATAAGATGCTGGATCAGCGTCTTCGGCACCGAGGCGTTGACGTTGTAATGCGACATCTGGTCGCCGACGCCATAGGTGCACCAGCCCAGCGCCAGTTCCGACAGATCGCCGGTGCCGAGCACGAGCGCATTGTTGCGATTGGCCAGACGAAACAGCAGCGACGTGCGCGCGCCGGCCTGCACATTCTCGAACGTCGCGTCGTAGACCGGCTCGCCCCGCGCCGCCGGATGATCGATGTCGTTCAGCATTTGTAGGCAGGCGGGCGTCATGTCGATTTCCTGCGCGCCGACCCCGAGCGCTCGCATAAGCGCCCAGGCGTTGGACTTTGTGCGCTGCGTCGTCGCGAGGGCTGGCAGCGTATAGGCCAGAATATTTTCGCGCGAGAGGCCTAGCGCGTCCATCGCCGTCGCGGCGACCAGCAGCGCATGCGTCGAGTCGAGCCCGCCGGAGACTCCGATCACGATCCTTGCGATCTTCGACGCGCGCAATCTTTGTTGCAGGCCGTGCGCCTGGATATTGACCGCCTCGAAGCAGAGTTCGGCGAGCCGCGCCTCGTCGTCGGGCACGAAGGGAAAACGTGGCATGGCGCGCAAAAGGCCAAGATCGCCGCCTTGCGGTTCGAGCGTGAACCCGACGCGCCGGAAGCGCGTCGCGCCCTGCTCGACGTCGGCGCAATCGCCGAAACTTCCCTGTCGCAGGCGCTCGGCGACGAGGCGCCCTAAGTCGAGGTCAGTTACGACAAGTTGAGGCTCCTTGGCGAAACGCGGCGCCTTGGCGAGCGGAGCGCCCATTTCGAAAATCATCGCCTCGCCGTCGAAGGCGAGATCGGTCGTCGACTCCCCCTGCCCCGCCGCCGAATAAAGATAGGCCGCAAGGCAGCGCGACGAATGCGCGGCGCAAAGCGTCTGGCGGTGATCGGATTTCCCGACAATCGCATTGCTGGCGGACAGATTGAGCAGCACGGTCGCCCCGGCCAGCGCGGCGCGCGTCGACGGCGGAATGGGAACCCAAAGATCTTCGCAAATCTCGGCGTGGAGCGCGAGGTTTGGGACATCTTGCGCGACGAGCAGAATATCGGAGCCAAAGGGCGCAGGGCGGCCCGCGACAACGATCTCCTCGTTCGCGATAAAGGCGCCCGAAGCGAAATGGCGGCGCTCATAGAATTCGCGGTAATTGGGCAGATAGGTTTTTGGCGTCGCGGCGAGGATTTGGCCGCGCAAGATAAACACCGCGCAATTATAGAGCCGCGCACGATGACGCAGCGGCGCGCCGACAACGATCAGGAGATTTAGCGCGCGCGAGGCGTCGAGAATGCCGCCCAGAGCCGTTTCCACGCCGGCGAGCAGCGCCTCCTGTTGCAACAGATCGTCGATGGCGTAAGCGCTGATCCCGAGCTCGGGGAACAGGACCAGCGACGCCCCCCGCGCCACCGCCTCGCGCGCCATCTCGATCGTCGCGGCGGCGTTTTCGGCGGGGTCGGCGACCGATACGCGCGGCGCCCCGACCGCGACGCGCAGAAAACCGTGGGTGTGCAAGTTGAAGAAAGGGTGGGTCATGGGGGGATTATTTCGTTGGCCCGCTTCGTATGACGCCGCAACCAAGCGTCGAGCGCCTCGAAGCGGAATTGACCTGTCTCGTAAAGCGCCGACATAAACGTCCATGCCTCCGTTGCATCTGCTGACAGAGCGACGCCGTTAATCGCGAGAAAGGTGAACATCAGCGCGAAAGCCGTGCGCTTATTGCCATCAACAAACGCATGATTTTGCGAAAGGCTCTCCCAAAGCGCGGCGGCCTGGGCGATCAAATCGGCGTAATATCCCGTCTGCGGGCGAAACAGCGCCGCTTCGAGTTGCCCGGGATCGCGAAGGCCCGCGGCGCCGCCATAGCGCTCGATCTGGTCTTCATGAATGGCGAGCGCCTCGACGACCGTAAGGTAGTCGGTCATTTGGCGAGCTTTTCATAAAGCGCGCCATAGCGCGGGAGGCTCGACCGATAGGCGGACATCACACGATCTCGCGGCTGGTTCTTGCCGCGCTGCTCGATATGCGCTTTCAGCGCTTCTTCGACAATCGCCTGCAGCTGCCGCCCTTCCTCCTTGGCGATCTGGCGGATGGCGGCCAACACGTCCTTATCAACCTGCGTGGCGAATTTTTCGCGGCTTCCGGGCATAGCGAAAACTCCAAGGCTCTCGAACAATCATCTTCTTCTATCAAGATTTGTCAAGAAAGGAGAAAAGGAGCGCCCGCGGGTCATTGCGAATTTGGGCGCTCGGCGTTTCGGCGCGCCGCCGCCAAACCTATCGCGCCGCCAGCCGATGTTTGAAATCCAGCACCAGCCCCGCGAAGCCGCGCGCGTTGCCGATCATATTCGCTATGAGCCGGTCTTCGCCGCGCGTTTCTATGTCGACCGTTCCAAAGCCCAGAATCCGGCCGATGAATGTCTCGTAGACATTGACTCCGACGACCTCGCCAATTTCCAACTGGGTTATGTCGCGCGCGAAAACGCCGCGCTGCCAGATGATTTGCTGGCCATCCACGCGCAGGATCGTCGTCGCGCGCACGACGAGCGCCCAGAGCAAGGGCAGTCCGAACACGAAGGCCACGACGCCGATGCTCGCGGGCTGAGCGTATTCGCGCGCTTGCTCGACGCGGGCGGCGCCCAGCGCCGGTTCGACGAGTTCGCGCAAAAGACGGTCGATTTCGACCGCGCCCGTGCGGCTTTCCACGAAATCGTGGCCTAATTTATAGAGGACGAGCCCCAGCAAGGCGAGCAGGCCGGGGCGAACGAGCGTCAGCCAATGCGGCTTGAACTCACAGACGCCGTCGGCGTCATCTTCTCGATTGCGATCGCTCATGGACTTGGGGAATTCCTCCATAACGGCTTTGAAGCTTATTGATCGGAGATTACGCCTCCGGCCAGAAGTCGGCGGACAGAATCTGCTCCATCGGCCACGGACAGGCGTCGGGAAACGTCAAATCGCGTCCCGTTTCCTTGGCCGCTATGGCGACGGCGTCGTCCCACGCGTCCTGCCTCCACTCGGGATCGGCGAGGAACGGCTTGAGGCTCGGCGTTTTCTGAAGCGCTCGGCCAATCCGGTTGCGCTGATGGCTGATCGTGGAGCGCCAACTATTGCCGCGCAATTCCGGCTGGAACCGCCATTTCAGTAGGTGCGCCAGCAGGACGGCCATACGATTGACCCGCTCGCGTTCTTCGCTTTTGCCCACGTCTTCGATCTCGTCCGCGAGATGTTCGATATCGAGCCCGGAAAAGTCGCCGCTGCGCAGCAGGCGCCCCTGCTCCCGCGACCAGAATATGACGTCCTTATCATATGGCACGCCCATCGCTCGACCTCACATCCATCCAGCCGCTCAATTAAATATCACACCGCCCCGCTCAACCCCAGACGGAATCCAAAATCCCTTGTCCCGCACGAAAAAAGGGCGAGGTTTCCCCCGCCCTTTCCGAAAGCAGCCGCCTCGCCTTTAGTGCGCGAGCACGGCCAGCATCAGCAGCGCGACGATGTTGGTGATCTTGATCGCCGGGTTCACGGCCGGGCCGGCGGTGTCCTTATAGGGGTCGCCGACCGTGTCGCCGGTGACCGAAGCCTTATGGGCGTCGCCGCCCTTCAGATGCGTCACGCCATCCTTGTCGACGAAGCCGTCTTCAAAGGATTTCTTGGCGTTGTCCCAGGCGCCGCCGCCCGAAGTCATCGAGATGGCGACGAACAGGCCGTTGACGATCACCCCCAGCAGCAGCGCGCCGAGCATCGCGAAAGCGTTGGCCTTGCCGCCGAGAAACCAGCCCACCAGGAAGGCGACGATCGGCGCCAGCACCGGCAGCAGCGAGGGAACGATCATTTCCTTGATCGCCGCTTGCGTCAGCATGTCGACCGCGCGGCCATAGTCGGGACGCTCCGTCCCCGCCATGATGCCCGGCTTCTCCTTGAACTGGCGACGCACTTCCTCGACCACCGAACCCGCCGCGCGGCCCACCGCCGTCATGGCGATGCCGCCGAAGAGGTAAGGAATCAATCCGCCGAAGATCAGGCCCGCGACGATATAAGGGTTGGAGAGATCGAAATCGACCTTGCCGATCCCCTTGAAGAACGGCACGCCGGTGTCGACGAAGTGCTTCAGGTCGTTGGTGTAGGCGGCGAAGAGGACCAGCGCGCCGAGGCCCGCCGAACCGATGGCGTAGCCCTTGGTCACGGCCTTGGTGGTGTTGCCCACGGCGTCGAGCGCGTCGGTGAAACGGCGCACTTCCTTGGGCAGACCCGCCATCTCGGCGATGCCGCCGGCGTTGTCGGTGACTGGGCCGAAGGCGTCGAGCGCGACGATCATGCCGGCGAGACCCAGCATTGTCGTGACCGCGATCGCCGTGCCGTAGAGGCCACCGAGGTTGTAGGTGAACAAGATGCCGAGCACGATGACCAGCGCCGGGGCGGCTGTCGATTCGAGCGAGATGGCGAGGCCCTGGATGACGTTGGTGCCGTGGCCGGTCACGGAAGCCTGGGCGATGGACACCACCGGGCGCTTGCCGGTGGCGGTGTAATATTCGGTGATGACGACAATCGCCGCGGTTACGGCGAGGCCGAGCAGGCCCGACAGAAACAGGAGGTAGCCGTGGATGGCCTCGCCGTTGACCTTGCCGATTTCGCCCCAGCCGACCGTGAAGGTGGTGGCGAGAAACAGGCCGGCGACCGACAACACGCCGGCGGCGATCAGGCCCTTGTAAAGCGCGCCCATGATCGAATCGTCGATGCCGATCTTGGTGAACCAGGGACCGAAGCGCTTGCTGAGTTCGGAGTCGTCGTTGCCGAGCTTGACGAAATAGGTGCCGGCGATGGACGCGACGATGGAAAGGCCGCCGATCGCCAGCGGATAGAGCACGGCGTCGCCGAGGCCCTGCTGTCCAGCAAAGAAGATCGAGGCCAGCACCATCGTGGCGACGACGGTGACCGCGTAAGTCTCGAACAGGTCCGCCGCCATGCCCGCGCAGTCGCCGACATTGTCGCCGACATTGTCGGCGATGGTGGCGGGGTTGCGCGGATCGTCCTCGGGAATGCCGGCTTCGACCTTGCCGACCAGATCGGCGCCGACATCGGCGCCCTTGGTGAAGATGCCGCCGCCCAGACGCGCGAAGATCGAGATCAGCGAGGCGCCAAAGCCAAGGCCCAATAGCGCGTCGACGACGACGCGATCGCCCGCCGTATAGCCGGCGAACCAGGTAAGAATGGCGTAATAGACCGCGACGCCGAGCAGAGCGAGGCCGGCCACCAGCAGGCCGGTGATGGCGCCCGCCTTGAAGGCGATGTCGAGACCGGCGGCCAGCGATTTCGTCGCCGCCTGCGCGGTGCGCACATTGGCGCGCACGGAGACGTTCATGCCGATGAAGCCGGCGGCGCCGGACAGCACCGCGCCGAGCAGGAAGCCGAAGGCCACCCACCAGCCGAGCAAAATCACCAGAAGAACGAAAATGCCGCCGCCGACATAGGCAATGGTGGTGTATTGGCGCTTCAGATAGGCCTGCGCGCCCTCGGCGATGGCGTCGGAGATTTCCTGCATCTTCTGCGAACCGGCGTCCGCGGCGAGCAATTCCTGCGAGGTCTTCACCCCGTAGACTAAGGACAAAAGTCCGAAGATAATGGTTAGAAACAACACCATGGTGGATTCGCCCTCTCATTCTGGACCGCAGTTAAACGGTCGATAACCTTGCCGGACCGCCGCGGTAAAGGCGCTGCGCCGCAGAAAGACGCGCGTCCGCGAACCGAATCGCAGCCGCTGCGAATTTGGGTCTTCCTTTGCCAGAAACGACTGGTTGGGGCAATGGCGGGCGGACGCGGCGCGTTAGAAATGGCTAAACGACAATCTATTGAAGTTTATCGTCTTTTTCTGCTCGTCGAGAAAAACCGTCGCGCAATCTCCGGCAATAAGTTCGCCGATTTTGGCGCAAGGCGCTCCCGCAGCGCGCGCGGCCTCCTCGAAATGCGCGGCGTCAGCCCCGATGCAGCACAGGATTTCATAGTCGTCGCCGCCGGTCATCGCGGTTTCCAAGAGGCTTGGCTCACAGGCGACCGCCTCTCGCGCGGCGTCGGACAAGGGCACGCTGGCGAGCGCTGCTCTGGCGCCGAGTTTCGACGCGCGCGCCAATTTGGCGAGGTCGCCGACGAGGCCGTCCGAGACATCCATCGCGGCGTTGGCGTAACGGCGCAGCGCCGGCCCCAACACGACGCGCGGACGCGGCAAGAGGTAGCGCTCCATCAGATGCTCGCGCGCCGACGCCGACAGACGGCGCGCCAGGCCCGCGTCGCGGCGCAGGCGCAGGCCCAGCGCCGCGTCGCCGATGGTTCCGCTGACATAGAGGGCGTCACCCGCTCGCGCCGTTGTGCGCGCGACGAAGCGCCCCTGCGGCGCTTCGCCAAGCGCGGTGATGGAGAGCGTGAGCGGCCCCGGCGTCGCAACGGTGTCGCCGCCAAGCAGCGGACAGCGATAGGTCAGCGCATCCTCGCCGAGCCCGGCGGCGAAGGCCGCCAGCCAGTCATTGGTCCAATCCGGCGGCAAGGCGATCGTGAGCAGAAAGCCGACCGGCTCGGCGCCTTTGGCGGCGAGATCCGAGAGATTGACCCGCAACGCCTTCTTGGCGATCAGCCCTGGCGGATCGCCCTCGAAGAAGTGCACCCCGGCCACCAGCGCGTCGGTCGTCGCAACGAGCGGGTTCTTGCTCGCCGGCAGCAGCGCGGCGTCGTCGCAAAGGCCAAGCGCCGCGGCGCCAGCGAGCGGCGCAAACAGCGTGGCGATCAGTTCGTCCTCGGTGAAACGACGCGCCATTCCCCCGCCCTTGCGCAAAACTCAATCTTTGGTCATTTCCTTGGGCCGCGTTTGCCGCGCCAGACGGTCGAGCACTGCGTTGATCATGCCGGACTCGACCGGCCCGAAAAAGGCGCCGGCGACATCGACATATTCCTTGATGACCACGCGCATCGGCACATCCTTGCGCTTATGCAGCTCATAGGCGCCGGCGCGCAAAATGGCGCGCATCACCGTCTCGATCCGCGCCAGCGGCCAGCCGCCCTGCAAGGCCGCGTCGATCTCGCGGTCGATCATCCCCTGCTCGTCGAGCACGCCCTGAAGAATCTCGCGAAAGAAGCCGACCTCGGCGGGCTTGTATTGCTCGCCCTCGATTTCGCGGCCCATCCAATGAGTCTCGAATTCGGCGAAGATTTCGTTGAGGCCCTTGCCGGCGACTTCCATCTGATAGAGCGCCTGCACGACGGCGAGCCGCGCGTTGGAGCGTTGTTCGACGCTCATGTCCGCGCCGCCAGTTTTCGCGCGAGACGCACGAGCGCCAGCGCCGCCAGCGCGGCGTCGCCGCCCTTGTCGCCTTGTTTCGGGTCGGCGCGCAAAATCGCCTGTTGTTGGTTTTCCACGGTCAGGATTCCATTGCCGAGCGGCAGGCGGTTTGAAACGGCAAGATCGGTGAGCGCCCGCGCGCTCTCATTGGCGACGATCTCGAAGTGATAGGTCTCGCCGCGAATGACGCAGCCAAGCGCCACGACGCCATCATAGGACGCGCCGCATGTTTGCGCGATGTCGAGGGCGAGTGCGATGGCGGGCGCGATCTCCAGCGCGCCGGGAACTTCGATCAGCGTCGCCTTGGCGCCAAGCCGAGCCAGCGCCGCCAGCGCGCCCTCGCGCAGCAGCGAAACGATATTGTCATTGAACCGCGCCGCGACAACGAGAATTTTTACGCCCGGCATGGGTGTAACGTCATCGTCGGCGCGAGAAAAACCTGCCATTTATGGGAACTCCTTGCGCGAGCGATACAGTTTCGCGCGCCGCACGGCTATAAACCATCGCGTTGCACAGCGCGAGTTTTGGCGGAAACTCCAGGCCGCAACAGTCGCTCAAAAGCCCAATTCGCTCAGCGACGGGTGATCGTCCGGGCGGCGGCCGAGCGGCCAAAAATATTTGCGGTCGCTGGCGGCGATGGGGGCGTCGTTGATGCTGGCCAAGCGCCGGCGCATCAGCCCGTGCTCGTCGAACTCCCAATTCTCATTGCCGTAGCTGCGGAACCAATTGCCACTGTCGTCATGCCATTCATAGGCGAAACGCACGGCGATGCGATTGTCGCGAAAGGCCCAGACCTCCTTGATCAGGCGGTAATCCAGCTCGCGCCGCCATTTGCGCGTCAAAAACGCCTCTATCGCCTCGCGCCCTTGCAAAAACTCGGCGCGGTTGCGCCAGCGGCTATCGACCGTATAGGCCAGCGCGACGCGCGCCGGATCGCGGGTGTTCCAAGCGTCCTCGGCCATGCGCGCCTTTTGCGCGGCGGTCTCGACGGTAAAGGGGGGAAGCGGCGGACGGTTCAAAGTTTCGCTCCGTGGCAAAGGACGCTGTCCATGGGCCGCAAGTTTCAGGAGGTCACGGGTTAGCCATGCCCCTATCCGTCAACCGCGCCGCATAGCGCGCCATCAGATCGACCTCGATATTAAACAAATCCCCCGCCTTGCGCGCGCCGATTGTCGTCACGCTCAATGTGTGCGGGATGATCAACACGCCAAAGCGGTCGCCCTCGACCTCGTTGACGGTCAGCGAAACGCCGTCCAGCGTCACCGAACCCTTTTGGGCGATGAAACGCGACAATTCGCGCGGCGCCTCGACGACAAAGCGGGCCATTTCGTCGAAATCCTCGCGCGAGACAATGCGCGCCACGCCGTCGACATGGCCGGTGACGATATGGCCGCCCAGTTCGTCGCCAATTTTTAACGCGCGCTCCAGATTGATCTTCGATCCGACAACCCAACTCGCGACAGTCGTGCGTGCAAGAGTCTCCGCCGCAGCGTCCACATCGAAAACCGCCCGGCCGTCCTCCCGCGCCACAGCGACCACGGTCAGGCACGTCCCGGAACAGGCGATGGAAGCGCCGAGCGCGATGCTCTCCGCCTCATAGCCGCAGGCGATGCGCAGCCGCCGCAAGGCGCCCCGCTCCGCGACCGATGCGACCTCGCCCATATCGGTGACGATACCCGTGAACATTTAGGCGATCCTCTCGCGCCGGGTCATCTCGTCGGGGCCGAGACGCGCGCTCTCCGCCAACCGATAAAAGTGCGGGTCTTCGAGCACGGCTTGCGCGGCCGGCCTCAGCGCGAGACGGCCCGCGCCGCCGAAAGGTTGCGCGCCCGTGTGCAATATAACCTCGTCCGCAAAACCGCCGGTGATCAGACTCTCGGCGAGGCGCGGGCCGCCCTCGCAGAACACCCGCGTGGCGCCGCGCCGCGCCAACTCGCCCAGCGCCGCGGGAAGCGCGACGCGCCCCAGCAAGTCCGTCTGCACGCGCGCGACCTCTGCGCCCGTCGCGGCGACAAAACCCTTGATCGCCGCATCGGTCACATCGGCTCCGACGATGAGCAGCGTCGGCGTCGCGCGCGCCGTCGCTCCAAAGCGCGAACGCGGCGACAGCGCAAGCCGCGTGTCGAGCACGACCCGCAGTCGCTTCTCCTCCTCCATGCCCGGCAGGCGGACAGTCAGCAGGGGATCGTCCTCGCGGGCCGTGCCGGCGCCGACCATGACGGCGTCGTGCAGCGCCCGCTGCATATGCGTATAGGCGTCGGCAAGCGGCCCCGTCACATTCAGCCGCTGGTCGTGAACCGCGCCGGCGGCATAGCCGTCCGGGGTCCGCGCGAGTTTGAGCGTCACCATCGGGCGACCCTGCGTCACCCGCAGCAAATGCCCGAGATGATCGCGGCGCGCCTCTCGCTCCAGCACATGCGTCGTCACTTCCACGCCGGCCGCGCGCAAAAACGCGTGGCCGCGCCCGGCGACGCGCGGATCCGGATCGTCCATCGCGGTCACGACGCGCGCGACGCCGGCGGCGATGATTGCGTCGACGCAGGGCGGCGTTTCGCCATGATGCGAGCAAGGCTCGAGCGTCACGTAAAGCGTCGCGCCGCGCGCCGCCGCGGCCGCCGACGACAGCGCAAGCGTTTCGGCGTGAGGGCGCCCGCCCACCGCGGTAAAGCCGCGCCCAACAATGACGCCGCCTTGCACGACAAGCGCGCCGACCGCCGGATTGGGCGCGGCGCGGCCGAGATTGCGGCGTCCCAGCGCCAAAGCCGCGCTCATAAAGGCGGCGTCGCGATCATTTTCGCTCATCGGCTTTCGCTCGTCTTCCCGGCTTTTGGCTTTTCTTCATCCGCACTTTGCACGGTGGGCGACTCTATGGTGGGCGACTCTATGGAGTCGGAGTCCTTCGCCCCGCCGACAAGTTCGTCGACCAGCGTATTGAAGTCCCTGGCCTCGCGAAAATCGCGGTAGACGGACGCGAAACGCACGAAAGCCACGGGATCGAGCGAGCGCAACCCCTCGATCACCAATTCGCCTATCCGGCTGCTGTCGACTTCCATGTCGCCAGAGCTTTCGAGCTGCCGCACGACGCCATTGACCATGAGCTCGACGCGCTCGGGATCGACCGGGCGTTTGCGCAGCGCGATCTGTAGCGAACGCATGAGCTTGTCGCGGTCGAACGGCGCGCGCCGTCCGGACTTTTTGACGACGACGAGTTCGCGCAATTGCACGCGCTCGAACGTCGTGAATCTGCCGCCGCACACCGGGCAAACGCGGCGCCGACGGATGCAGGAATTATCTTCGGCGGGGCGCGAATCCTTCACCTGAGTGTCGGCGGAGCCGCAATAAGGACAGCGCATCTTGCTTCGCCTTCATCTTGCTTCGCCTTATAGAGACGCCCCCTCTCCCGCGATGGGAAAGGGGGCGCGCAAGCGGACTTAAAGCCGCTCAGTAGATCGGGAACTTCGCCGTCAGCGCGTGAACTTTCTCCTTCACCGCCGCCTCGTTCGCGGCGTTGCCGGCTTCCCCATTGGCGGCGAGGCCGTCCAGCACTTCGGTGATGAGACCGCCAACCTGTTTGAATTCCGCAGCGCCAAAGCCGCGCGAGGTCGCGGCCGGCGAGCCGAGACGAATGCCGGAAGTGACGAAGGGCTTTTCGGGGTCGAACGGAATGCCGTTCTTGTTGCAGGTGATGTGGGCGCGGCCCAGCGCCGCTTCCGCCGCCTTGCCGGTGAGTTTTTTGGGACGAAGATCGACCAGCATCAGATGATTGTCGGTGCCGCCCGAAACGATGGCGAGCCCCGCCGCGACCAGCGTCTCGGCGAGAACGCGCGCATTGTCCTTCACCTGTTGCTGATAGACTTTGAACTCAGGCCGCAACGCCTCGCCAAAGGCCACCGCCTTGCCGGCGATGACATGCATCAGCGGACCGCCTTGCAGGCCCGGGAACACCGCCGAATTGATCTTCTTCGCGATGCCTTCGTCGTTGGTCAACACCATGCCGCCGCGCGGGCCGCGCAAGGTCTTGTGCGTGGTGGTGGTCACGACATGAGCGTGAGGGAACGGCGACGGATGCAGGCCGGCGGCCACGAGACCGGCGAAATGCGCCATATCGACCATGAAGTAGGCGCCGACGCTATCGGCGATCTTGCGGAACGCCTCGAAATCCCAGATGCGCGAATAGCCGGAGCCGCCCGCGATGATGCATTTGGGCTTATGCTCCGCGGCGAGCGCGGCGACCTGCTCCATGTCGATGCGCTGATCGTCCTTGCGCACGGTGTAGCTCACCGGCTTGAACCAGCGCCCCGACAGATTCACCGGCGAGCCGTGCGTCAGATGGCCGCCGGCGGCGAGATCGAGGCCCAAAAATGTGTCGCCCGGCTGCAACAGCGCCAGGAACACCGATTGATTGGCCTGACTGCCGGAGTTGGGCTGCACATTGGCGAAGCCGCAGCCAAACAGTTGCTTGGCGCGATCGATGGCGAGATTCTCGGCGATGTCGACATATTGGCAGCCACCATAATAGCGCTTGCCCGGATAGCCTTCCGCATATTTGTTGGTGAGAACCGAGCCCTGGGCGTCCAACACCGCGCGCGAAACAATGTTCTCGGAGGCGATCAACTCGATTTCGTGGCGCTGCCGCCCGAGTTCGAGCTCAATCGCCTTGGCGAGTTCGGGGTCGGAACTGGCGAGCGGGGTGGTGAAGAAACCGGACTGGCTCATTATTTTCCTCTAGGCCAAGGGGCGGGAACGAAATGGGGCGCCGCCGCCGCGACGCGCGGGCGTGAGGCCCAAGCGCTTATCACGGTCGCAGCATGACGAAAAGAGCGTATGGCGACGCGGCCCCGTAGGGGCGCCGGAGAGTCGAGAGTTTAACAGGTAAGGTTGATTGCATTCGTCGGTTGGCGCGGCGATGTGGGCGTGTGAATATTCTGTTGCGGATAGACATCCAAACTATTTCTCCTTGAAAGGAGCACGTCCATGAGTTCGGCGCAAATACAGCTTGAGACAGCTCAAGAGTTCCCACCTTCTCTACTGCGCGACGCGAATACGGACACAGCGCCCTACGCGCAGGTGATCGCCGAAATATGCGCCCTGAATTGGAGCGCGCTCTCGCGGGACGAGCTCATAGACGTGGCATGGGCCTATTATTTTTTCTCGGTTCAATTTTGCGAGAACGTCGGCATCGCCCGCCGCCTCTATCCCGACGACAAGCGCTTGGAAGAACTCGACCGCGGCGAGCGCAACACCGACAATCTTTCCCCTTGCCCGGGCGTCGTGGCCGTCGGCGAGCGCGTCGATCACGACGAATTCATGCGAAGAGCGCTCCATCTGGAGGCCATCGACGAATTGCGCCGCCGCCGCCTGCTGATCATCGGCAACGCCTATCTCGACAAGGTGCGCGCGACGGATGACGCGACGAGAGCGCTGAGCCTGCCGAGCTACGAGGATGGCGGACTCGAAAACGTGTTTCGCGCCATTCTGCAGGCGCAGCGCTGGGACGGCCCGCTGCTTCAGGCGTTCAAACATTTCCTCGTCGGGCATATCGCTTTGGACAGCGATCCGCAGGAAGGCCACGGCGCGCTGTGCCGGCACTTCGCGCCGAACGCGCGTGTGTTTGACCTGTGGGCGGCGTTCAAGCAAAGTCTGATCGCGGCGGCGCCGATATTGGCGCGGTGACGCCACGAAAGCGCGCGCGGCGACCTCGCGCGCGCGCAGGCCTTGGCGCGCGCGGCGCCTTTAGTCGAAATCCCCGGCCAGTTCCGCACGCGTCGTCTCCGCCACGACAGCCATATGGCTGTAAGCCGGATGCGAAAACCCCAAGATCACCTGCGCGCCGGGCTGGCGAAACGCGGCGATTTGCGCCGGCGTGAACGGGAAATGGACGAATTGCACCGAACTCGCCTTGCCCTCAGAAGTGGTGCGGTCTTGATCGACCTCCGGAAGCGCCGGGATTTTCTCGGCGCCGATCTGAAAATACGGCGCCTCCTCGATGCCGCCGAGCCCCGCCAGCACACGCGCGCGCCGCTGCGGATCGTCGATTTCGATCATGAAGGTCGCGACCAGTTCTTGGCCTTTGGGGATCAGCGGATTATAGGCGGCGAGTTCGTCCTTGAGCTGCTCCGCGCCGCCCTTCTCGATGTGCAACATCTCCTGCACTTGCAGCCACATCGTGTCGAAACTCTCGAAATAGAAAGTCACATCAGGACCAACCTCGACCCGTCGGTTGCGCTTGATCGCGCGCACTCGCTTGCGATGTTCGGCCCGCGCGCTGGCATATTCCGCCCAAGGCAGAAGATCGGCGGCGGTGAGTTCATGCTTATTCGGCATTTTTCGCTCCAACGGGCTCGCCATAGGCGCGCGCCAGCAATTCGATCGGATGCGCGATCAACTCCGGCTTTGGCGCGTCGCCATCGAGCCGCTCAATGCCCTGTGCGAGATGCGCTCCAGCGAGTGGGCACTCCGATACCATGTATTTCTTGCCGGCGCCGGCGATCTGCCGCGCGGCGGGCTTACCGACCTTGAGCGCGGTGTCGAAATTGGCGCCCTTGCAGCCCCACGCCCCGCCATGGCCGGAACAGCGCTCGACGACGGTCAGATCCATGTCCGGCACGAGCCGCAACAGATCGGCGCCGCGCTGGCCCATGTTCTGCGCCCGCGAATGGCAGGAGACATGGAAGGCGACGCCGCCGTCGAGAGGTTTTGCGCCCTCGGCCAGCCCTTCGCCGCGCGCGATGTTCACCACATATTCCGAGAGATCGAAGGTCGACGCCGCGAGTCGCTTGACGCTTTCGTCATGCGGCAGGATCAGCGGCCATTCGAATTTCAGCATCAGGGCGCAGGACGGAACCAGCGCGACAATATCGTAACCCTCGTCGAGATAGGGCGCGAAGGCGCTGGCCACGAGTTTCGCCGCGTCCGCGACCTCGCCGATCAGCCCCTGTTCGAGCTTCGGCATGCCGCAGCAATGCGGATGCACGACTTTGGTCTCGACGCCGTTCTTGGCCAGCACGGCGAGCGCCGCCTTGCCGATCGACGTGTCGTTATAATCCCCGTAGCAAGTGGCGTAGAGCACCGCCTTGCGGCCCTTGGCCGGCGCCGCCCGGTCGCGCGCCGGCGGGTTTTGCGCGGCGAAAGCCTCCAGCGTCTGATCGGCGAATTTCGGCAGCGCCGCCTGCGGGTTTATGCCGAAAAACTTTTGCAACAGCCCGCGCGAAAACCTGTTGCGAAGATCGGTCGCCCAATTGGCCAGAGCCGGCAGTTTCGTCGCGAGCGCGCCATTCACGTCGGTTTGCGCAAGCTGGCGATCGGCAAAGCCTATCCCGTCCCGCTGCGCTTCGACGGCGCGATGGCGCAGCATCAGATGCGGGAAGTCGACGTTGAATTGATGCGGCGGCACATAGGGGCACTTCGTCATAAAACACATGTCGCAGAGCGTGCAGGCGTCGACGACCGGCTTGAAATCCTTGCTCTCCACCGTGTCGAGTTCGCCGCTCTTCGCGCCGTCGATAAGGTCGAACAGGCGCGGAAAACTGTCGCAGAGGTTGAAGCAGCGGCGGCAGGTGTGACAAATGTCGAACACGCGCCGCATTTCGGCGTCGAGCTTGCCCTCGTCATAGAAATCGGCGCTCTGCCAATCGATGGGATGCCGCGTCGGGGCGTCCAGACTGCCTTCCCGCATCTTAAATCCGTATTCCGTTGGTTCCTAAAGGATGAGCGCCCATCGAGGCGAGGCCCCCTCCTCCCGACGCGCGGGAGGAGGGAGGCCTGCTTACTTCAGTTCGTCGAGCGAGCGCTGGAAGCGGCCCGCATGCGAGCGCTCGGCCTTGGCCAGCGTCTCGAACCATTCGGCGATTTCCTCGAAGCCTTCTTCGCGGGCGGAGCGCGCCATGCCCGGGTACATATCCGTATATTCATGCGTCTCGCCGGCGACGGCGGCCTTGAGATTGTCGGAGGTCTTGCCGATCGGCAGGCCCGTGGCCGGATCGCCGACGGTCTCGAGAAATTCGAGATGGCCGTGCGCATGGCCGGTCTCGCCTTCCGCCGTGGAGCGGAAAACGCTGGCCACATCGTTGTAGCCTTCGACATCCGCCTTTTGAGCGAAATAGAGATAACGACGGTTCGCCTGCGATTCGCCGGCGAAGGCGGCCTTCAGATTGTCTTCGGTCTTGCTGCCCTTGAGCGTAGCCATTGCCCTGTGCTCCTTGATGGAATTTGGATGGAATTTGTGGTCTCTAGACGCCCGCTCCCGCCGCGCGGCGCGTCAAAGGCGTCGCTACTTAGAATAATTCAAAATTGGCCGGCGCCAAGCTTTATTACCGCTTCTTCTTCACCGGCGCGACATTTGGCCGCGTCTGGCGTGGCGTAGAACAATCTCCGCCGCGCGCGCGCTGGGAACGGCGCCGCCCGCCAGCATCTTGGCGCGCAGCGTCGCGAAGGCGGCTTGTTGCGCCGCCCGCATCGGCCCCTCGCCCAGCAGACGACCGACCGCGTCCGCCAGCGCGCGCGGCGTCGCCTCTCCTTGGAAAAATTCGGGGACAATCCGCTCCCCCGCGATAAGATTGGGCAAGCTGAAAGAATCGACCGTAATCAGAAACTTAAGCAGTCGCTCGATCGGCGAGACCCTATAGGCCACGGCCATCGGAACATTGGCCAAAGCGAGTTCCAGCGTCGCCGCGCCCGAAGTGACCAGCGCGGTCCTCGCGGCGCGAAAGGCCGGAAATTTCTCGTTTTGCGACAGTAGCCGCGGCCTAACGCGCCAATGCCTCAACTGCGCGCGAATTGCCGCTTCGACTTGCGGCACGACCGGAATCGCCATGTCGAGGCCCGGATGCTCGCGCGCGAGCAGAGCCGCCGCCGCGCCATAGACCGGCATCATCCGCCGCACTTCGGCGCTTCGCGAGCCCGGCAGGATCAGCAGCGGCCCGTCTTGCCGGGGTTCGCCGCCGCCTGGCGCGAGCGCGCCAATATGCTCGATGAGCGGATGACCGACATAATCGCAAGGCGGGCCGCCAAGCCGCGCCAAAGCCTCCGGCTCGAAAGGCAGAACGGCGAGAACATGATCGATATAGGCCCGCATCGCCGCCGCCCGCCAGGGCCGCCAGGCCCACACCGTCGGGCTCACATAGTCGACGATCGGAAGCCGCGGCGCGCGAGCGCGCACACGACGCGCGACGCGATGCGTAAAATCCGGCGCGTCGATCAATACGAGGCAGTCGGGCGGGCGGGCCAATACCGCCCTGACCGTTTCATCCAAGCGCGTTATCAGACGCGGCAGTCGGGCAAGCACCGGAACAAGCCCCATCACCGCGAGATCCGACAGCGGAAACAGGCTCGCCAGCCCTTCGCGCGCCATCTCCCCGCCGCCCACGCCGGCGATGACGACGCCCGGCTCCGCCGAACGCAGCGCGCGCATCAGCAGCGCGCCAAGATGATCCCCGGAGGCTTCGCCCGCGACAACAAATATCCGCGTCACGACGCCCGGCCCGCGCGCGGCGCGCACAGCGGCCGACTCGATGGCGCACGCAAAAACTCGACCATGACCGCGATGTCGGCGTCGTCGCCATCGAGTCTGGCGAGCGTCTCGACGCGCATCGCCAGCGGCGGCGGATCAGTCTGCGCCTCTCGCGCAAACAGCAGGCGATAGGCGTTCCGAAGCCTGGCGATTCGCTCCGGCGAAAATCCGCGGCGGCGCAGCCCGACCATATTGAGTCCGAACAAATGCGCGCGATTGCCGCTGGCGAGCGCGAAGGGAAGCACGTCGCCCTCGACGCCCGAGAGTCCGGCTACGAAGGCGTGGGCGCCGATGCGCGCATATTGATGCAGCGCGCTGGCGCCGCCGATCATCGCGTGGTCGCCGATCCGGACATGACCGCCGAGCAGGACATTATTGGAGAGAATGACGCCTTCGCCGAGACGGCAATCATGCGCCACATGGCAATAGGCCAGCAAAACGCAACGATCGCCGACGCGCGTTTCGTCGCCCTCGCCGCGCCCGCCGGCATTAAGCGTAACGCCCTCGCGAATGACGCAATCCGAACCGACGACGAGCCGCCCGTCTTCGCCGCGCGCCTTCAAGTCCTGAGACGGCGCCCCAATCGACGCAAAGGGGAAGATTTTGGTTCGCGCGCCGATGCGCGTCTTGCCCGTGACGACGACGTGCGAAACGAGTTCCACATCGTCTCCAAGCTCCACGCCCGGCCCGACATGGCAAAAAGGTCCGACCGCCACATTTGCGCCGATGCGGGCGCCGGCGTCGACCACGGCGGAAGGATGCGCGCAACCGGTCACATATTTACGCCCTGGTTGGACAGCCGGAATTTAAGCAGAATTCTGCAACGGCCGCGCCATTCGCATCATGCGCCGACCATCGCGCTGATTTGCGCTTCGCAAACAAGCGCGCCATCGACCAGCGCGCGGCCTTCATACCAATATATGCTGCGCTTCTGCGCCGTCTTGGTCATGTGGAATTCAAGCCGATCTCCGGGCCCAACCGGCTTGCGGAATTTCGCCTTGTCGATGGTCACGAAATAAACGCTCTTGGGTCGCTCGACGCCGCGTTGCGCATGCATCGCGATCACGCCCGCCGTCTGCGCCATCGCCTCGATCATCAACACCCCCGGCATCACCGGGCGCAACGGAAAATGACCCTGAAATTGCGGCTCGTTGATCGTCACGTTCTTTATGCCGACGCAGGATTCGTCGCCGCGAATATCGACGATGCGATCGATCAACAGGAACGGGTAGCGGTGCGGCAAATAGTCGAGAATGCGGATAATATCCAAGGTTTCGAGCGTTGCGCCCGCGATGGCGTCGTTCATTTCTCTCTCCCTTTGGCGCGAGACGTTCTTTGCGTCCTTGCGCTCAGCTCTCGTTGTCGCGGTTCTGCGAGGCGCGGCGCCCGAGTCGCGCCAACAATGCTTCCCCGCGTAAAAACTGGCGGAGCGGCCGCGCCGGAGCCCCGCCATAACGCGCGCCCGCCGGCACGTCGCGCATGACCCCCGATTTCGCCGCGACGCCCGCGCCTTCGCCTATCGTCAGATGGCCGCCGATCGCCGCCTGCCCGCCAATTCTCGCGAAATCGCCAATCTCGCTGGACCCGGCGACGCCAGCCTGCGCGACAATCGCACAGCCTCGCCCGACCGTGACGTTGTGGCCGATTTGCACGAGATTGTCGATCTTCGCGCCCTCGCCGATGATCGTGTCGCGCAGCGCGCCCCGATCGATCGTCGTATTGGCGCCTATCTCGACATCGTCCTGAACAATGACGCGCCCAAGTTGCGGCGTCTTCAGATTGCGACTTGTGTCGATCACGAAGCCGAAGCCATCCTGCCCCAGTCGGGCGCCCGGATGAATGATGACGCGATCGCCGATCAAAGCGTGACTAATGCTGACGTGCGCGCCGATGCGGCAGCCGCGCCCGATCCTGACCTGCGGCCCGATCACCGCGTGCGAACCAATGATCGTGCCGCCGCCTATTTCCGCTAATGGCCCGATCACGGCTCCGGGATCGACGACGACTTCCGCTTCTAACCGCGCGCCCGGATGCACGAAGGCGCCGGGAGAAACGCCCGAAGCGCCAAACAGCGAACCCGGCGCTAGAGCCTCGGGAAAAAGCAGCCTCATCGCCAGCGTCATCGCGCGTTGAGGCTCCGGGACGACGAGACCGGCCGTCGTGGGCGGCAACAGCCCCGCATCCGCCTCCTTGATGAAGCAAGCCAAAGCGCGGCATTGCGCCAAGGCCGGCGCGTAGCGCAGATTGTCGTAAAATGTCAGATCGCCCGGCCGCGCTTCCTCGATCGACGCTACGTCGGTGACGGAGGCGATCACGCCATTGCTCGATATCGCGCAGTCGAGGCGAGCGTTGGTCGCCGTCGCTATTTCCACAAGCGAGAAGCTGCGAGGGGATTGAAAAAAACCGACGGCGGTCAAAGTGTTCGCCTCATCGCAGCTCAGCAGACACGCCGTGCAACCCACTCTCCTATTGCGAGGCGGAACCAGATTCTCGAGTCCGGATAATGTGCAAAAACGAAAATATCGCAGCCATTAAAGCGAACCGCAACGACCTTCCGGTTTGGAGGCCGCGCAGGGTCGCAAAAAACGCTGTATTGTAAAGCTATATCGACAATAGACCGAGCGCGTCGGAATAGCCTTCACTATCCCGACGCGATTTGGCTCAGAAGCTCGTGCCGCCCGAGAAGCGGAAGCGCTGGGTCACGTCGTAAGGCCCCTTCATCGTCGCGACCGCATAATCGAACCGGATCGGACCGAGCGGAGACTGCCATAGGATCGACGCGCCGACCGTCTGCCGAAGTCTAAAGTCGGTGGTGGAACTGCCCCCTGTCAAAGGCGTCGTGACTAGGCAACTGCCCTGACCGTAGCCGGGAGCCGTATAAGGCAGCGTGCAGGGCAGACCCGCAATGCCGTAGAGCGACTTGCTAAAATTGGTCTGCCCCCGGTAGTTCCATAGCGAGCCCGCGTCGGTGAACAGCGCGCCGCGCAAACCGATGTCTTTCGGCAAGCCCCAAATTGGGAACTGAACTTCCAGCGTCCCGCCGATATAATCCGTGCCGCCGATCGAGTTGCCCTGGGTGCTGGTCCAGTTGGAGACGTCGCGCGGGCCAATGCCGCCCGGCGCAAAACCGCGCACGAGGCTCGGGCCAAGATTGAAGTTGTCGAACACGCGCGGCTGGTAGCCGGCGATCCCGGTCAGATCGCCGCCTTGCAGGCGCGCGATGCCGACGATGTCGTTGAAAAACGGCAACTCGTGGAAGTAGCGAATGTCGCCCGTGCTGCGAACGTAGCGCGTATCTCCGCCCAGTCCAGCCACGTCTTGGGTGAACGAAGCGGAGACGCCATTCCTCGGGTTTTTGAAGTTGTCGAGGTTGTTGAAGGACAGCGTGTAGCCCACCAGGGAGGTCACGATCGACCCTTGCGCATCCTTGATCGCGAGAGACGCTTCGCCGTTGCTCATACAGTTATAGATGATGTTAAGGCTGCTGGGCGTCGGCGCGAGCCAATAACCGTAACCCGGCGTATAGAAAGGGATAGGGTTTTGACAGTCGTTGTAAGGCGTATTCGTGTTGTTGGGGATTGAAATAATCGTGTTATAGACCGAATAATGCGGCTGCAGACTGATTTCCTCGGTGATCGGCACGCCCAGACGCAGCGTGGTGCCGTAGGACGTCGTGCTGTAGTAGGAATAGCTCCAGGCATCGCTCTTCTTCAAGAACACGTCGAACCCGCCGGACATGCGCTGATCGAGGAAATAGGGCTCCGTAAAGCTGAAATTCACGCCGCGCGACCGTTGCCCTTCGTTGACCGAAAGCCGAACAGCCTCGCCCCGGCCCATGAAGTTGCTGTCGGAAACCGAGACCTCGCCGATGAAGCCTTCCGTCGTCGAATAGCCGCCCGAGACGTTAAAGCTGCCGGTCGGCTGCTCCTCGAGCTCGACATTGATCACGACGCGATCCGCCGCGGAGCCCGGCTCGTTGCTGATCTTAACTTTCTTGAAATAGCCAAGACCGTTGAGATGGCGCTCGGCGCGATCAATCAGCACGCGGTTATAAGCGTCGCCTTCGCCGACTTCGAATTCGCGCCGGATCACATACTCGCGCGTCTTGCTGTTGCCGCGAATGTTGATCCTCTCGATATAGACTCGCGGACCTTCGTCGACGACGAAATTGATCGCAACGGTCCGATCGGCGGGATTACGTTGGCCGCGCGGACGCGCTTGCGTAAAAGCGTATCCCTTGCGCGCGATTTCGCGCGTCAACGCATCAACCGTCTTCTCCACGGCGTCGCCATTATAGACATCGCCCGGCGCCAGACGCACAAGCGGGCGCAACGTCGCAGGATCGATGTCAGGCAAATGCGACTCGACGTCGACCGTGGAGATGCGATACTGCGGACCCTCTTCAACCCGGATCTCGAGAACGTAGCCGACCTGGGCGGGTTCGTATCTCGCGTCGGAACTCACGACGTGGAAATCCGCGTAACCATTCTTCAGATAAAATCGACGGACGAGCTCCAGATCCGCCGCAACGCGGTCGGGGTCGTAAACGTCGCTGGTCTTGAGAAACGACAGATAATTCATCTCAGTCGTCTCCATCAGGCCAACGAGCCGGCTGGTGGAGTAGACATTATTGCCGATGAATCTGATTTCCTTGACGCCCGTCTTATCGCCTTCGTCGATCGTGAAGACCACGTCCACCTGACCATTGGGAAGAGCGACCGTCCGATAACTGATCTTGGCCGCGGCGCGTCCCGAGCGCCTATAAATTTCGGCCAAGCGCGCCACGTCTTGTTCGGTGATCTGCTGGCTGAACGAACCATGCGACTTGGTGCGCATTTCCGTCTGCAACGTCTCTGTCTTAACTTTGCTGTTGCCCTCGAAGGCGACGCGATTGATCAAATTGCCTTCCGAAACGTGAATGATGACGTGGTCGCCGCGACGAGTGGCCGACACATTAGAAAACCGCCCGCTGGATTTGAGAGCTTCCAGTCCCGCCTGCACTTCCGCCTCGCTCGTGCCCGCGAAATATGAGCGAATCATGTCGGCGTCGCCGTGCGTATTTCCCACAACCTCAATGTCAGCCGCCGCCGGAGCGGCGAATCCGACGAGCGCAGCCAGGATCATCATTACGAAAGTGGGACACTTCAAAATAGCTCTGGTCGACAGCATGTAACCTGGTCCTCGTCGCAACTTCCGCCGCCCCTGGGCGCGGCGCGGGCCTCTCGCGCATGGCGCGTCGCACACGCGCCCTTCGGCTGATCCGTATATCCCTTCTACAAGGTTTAACGAATGCTGCAAATGCCGAAGGAGTAATGGAACAGCAATTTGTCGAAGCCGTGACCGTAAAGCCACATATCGTGTCAAACGCAAGGTTAACGCAGGCGGCGCGAGTGTAGGTTCTCTTAAGCATAACCCGGTCTTGCGCAACCGACGCGAGAGGTCGGCCGCCGCCGCCGACGCCCGTTCGGCCAGCGCAGCCAAACGGGCTAAATCTGATATTCTACATATTGTCGCCACATAACGCCGACGCCTTGGCGTCGAGACGGGTCACGACCGTCACAGAGGCAGATGCCGCGCCACGTCGTTATAGGTTGCAAAGAGCATCAGCGAACACACCATCGCAAGCCCGATTCGGAAGGCGTATTCCTGAATCCGCTCGTTCAAGGCGCGACCGCGCAGCGCCTCGATCGCAAAGAACATAAGGTGACCACCATCCAGCAGCGGCACGGGCATCAGATTCAACAGTCCGATCGAGACCGAAAGCAGCGCGATCAGGTTGACCAGCGGCCAGACGCCAAGCGTCGGAATTTGCTGCGCCATATGCCCGGAAGCCTCCGCGATGCCGATGGGGCCCGAGAGCTGGTTGGCGTTTTCGCGTCCGCTGATCAGACCGCCGATAAAACGTCCGGTTTGCTCGACGATGCTCCAGGTTTCATGGAGCCCCAAGCCGACCGCGCCGATAAGGCTGCACGGCTGCATCAGCATATCGCGAAAATCCGCGCTGGAATTCAAGCCCAGCCGCCCAATCTCCACTTTCCCGTTCGCCCCTTCGACCTCGGCCAGGACCGGCGTCGCGGCGAGAACCGTTTCGAGCTTGTCGCGCAAAACGACGACGCGCAGCGATTTGCCGGCCGAAGCGGCGATTATATGTTGGAATTTCGAGAAGCTTTCGACCGTCTCGCCATCCACCGATTTCACCACGTCGCCGGCGTGAAAACCCGCCGCCGCGCCCGCGCCGCCCTCTTGCACGGCTGAAATTCGAGGCGTCACCACCGCCTGCCCGTTCACGATCACGGGCTGGCCGAAATAAGCGAATATCCCGAAGAAAATGCCGATGGTGAGTAGAAAGTTGAACAAAGGCCCGGCGAAAACGACCGCAGCGCGCTTCCATACCGGTTGCGCGAAGAAGGTCACGGAGCGCTCGGCTTCGGACATCTGCGCTGGCGCCTGCGATTCGCCGGCGCTGGCGCCGTTCGCGTCGCCGTGGAATTTGACATAGCCGCCGAGCGGAATCGCAGCGAACCGCCAGCGCGTCCCCTTGCTATCGTCGAAGGCGAAAAGCTCCGGTCCAAAGCCGAGCGAGAAGGCGTCGACTTTGATGCCGCACCAGCGCCCGACAATGAAATGACCATATTCGTGGACAAACACGACGATGCTCAGAACGATCAGGAAGGGTAAGATGTAACTCACGGTAGTCATGAGGAAATCCATTTGATTCGAGCTCCTTGCACGCCAACGCCAAACCGCCGGGCCGCCCGCATGCGGCCCACATTGGTTACTGAAGCGTTAACATGCCCCAAGCCTATCGCCCCGCCAAGATGGCCCGCGACCTTTCTCTCACAATATGGTCAATGCCGAGCGCTTCCGCCACTGTGGCGGGTTCTTTCGCGGAGCCGTTTCCGAGCGCGGCGTCGATGGCCCCCGCCACGTGCCGGGCGATGCCGCCAAAAGCGATGCGTCCGGCCAAAAACGCCTCGACGGCGATCTCATTGGCGGCGTTCAGGACGGTCGGCAGACCGCCGCCCGCCGCCAACGCGTCAAGCGCCAGTCTGAGCGACGGAAAGCGATCGTAATCCGGCCGCTCAAAGGTCAGGGCGCCGATCGCCGCCAGGTCGAGGCGGGGCGTCGGCGCCGCCAAGCGGTCCGGGAAGCCGAGGCAATGGGCGATGGGCACGCGCATGTCGGGCATGCCCATTCCCGCCGTCACGGCGCCGTCGGCGAAGGATACGAGACCGTGAATAATCGACTGGGGATGAACGACCACATCGAGCTTTTCCGCAGGCACGCCGAAAAGATGATGCGCCTCGATCAATTCGAGACCCTTATTCATCATCGTCGCCGAATCGACGGTAATTTTCGGCCCCATCGACCAATTGGGATGATTGAGCGCCTCGGCGACAGTCGCCGTTTCTATAGCTTCTTTGGTCCAGGTGCGAAACGGGCCGCCGGAGGCGGTGATGATCATGCGTTCGATGGTCGCCGGGTCCGCCCCCCCCAACGCCTGGAAAATCGCGTTATGCTCGCTGTCCATCGGCAGGAGCCGCACCCCGGCCTCGCGCGCCGCGCGCATAAACGGCGCGCCGGCGCAGACCAGACATTCCTTATTGGCGAGCGCTACGTTTCGTCCGGCCTCGATGGCGGCATGGGTCGGCTCGACGCCCGCGGCGCCGACGATGGCGCTCACGACGAGATCGGCCTCGCGCAACGCCGCCTCGATGACCGCTTCGCGCCCTGCCCCGACCTGAATATTGGTTCCCGCCAAGGCTTCCTTCAGCGCCGCATAGGCGCTCTCGTCCCTGATCGCCACGAACTCGGGCCTGAACGCAAGGGCGACCTTGGCCAGCGCCGCAACGTCGCGCCCCCCCGCGAGCGCGACAATGACGAAGTTCTGCGGATTGCGCTCGATCAGATCGAGCGTCGACGAGCCGATGGAACCAGTGGCGCCGAGCAGCACGACGCGGCGCGGCCTCCCGCCGTTCGAAATCGTCGCGCCGGCCAGTTTCTCGCTCGAACCCATGATATTCCGCCTACCAAAAAAAGACGCCGGCGGCTGCCGAGGACAAACCGCGAAAGGCCCCAAGCAGGGCCGCGAAGACGCTCGCGAAGATGAAGCCGTCGAGCCGATCCATCACGCCGCCGTGTCCGGGGATCAGCCGGCTCGAGTCCTTGACCCCGAATCGTCGCTTTACCGAGGATTCGGCGAGATCGCCAACCTGCGCCAGCGCCGAGGCGGCAAAGCTCGCGAAAAAGATTGGCGCGCTCTTGACCGCGCCGGGCGCGCCGAAATGGGCGACGGCGAGGCCAAGCAATGCGCCGCTGAAGACGCCGGTGATCGTTCCGGACCAGGTTTTGCCAGCGGAAACGCGCGGCCAGAGCTTTGGTCCGCCGATCATGCGACCGCCAAAATACGCAAAAACATCGGCGCCCCAAACCAGCGCGAACAGCCAAGCGATGGCCAGCAAGCCGACTTCGGGCGACTCCCGTAATGCGCATACCGAAATAACGAGCGCGCCTGCGTAAATCAGGCCGCCGAGAGCCCACAGTCGACGCGAGGGCCCGGCGAGAATCGCCACGACGCCCGCGAGCGAGGCGAGAACGATCAAGCCCGTCAAAGCCTCGCCGCCTTGCGCCAGGCCTGCGGCGACGGCCAGGGCGACGGCGCCAACGACGACTCGGGCGCGACGGCGCTCGCCGCCGATGAGCCCCTGCCATTCCCAATTGATCGCGAAGGCGGCGACCAGCCAGAACAGCACAAACACGTGGCCGCCGGCGACGAGCGTCGCCGCGGCGAGGATGGCCAACACGATTGCGGAGCCAATGCGCGGGCCAAGGTCGCCAAAGCGGGTGGAATTTTTTTCCAAAGCGCGAGAAAGGCCCTCCTCGCGCACGGTCGAGGCGGAAGCGTTTCGTTCGTCGCGGTCGGCTTCGCTCATGAAGCGGTCTTCGCGCCGCACGGGACGGAACCGACCCGCCCAAAACGGCGGTCGCGAAGCGCGTAATCGTTGATCGCCGCCTCGAAGGCGGCTTTGTCGAAATCGGGCCAGTTGATCGGTAAAAACACGAATTCCGCATAGGCCGCTTGCCACAGCAGAAAATTCGACAGCCTCTGCTCGCCCGAGGTGCGAATAATCAGGTCCGGGTCGGGAATGTCGGCGGTGTGCAAGCGCGAGGCTATCGCATCGGCGTCGATGTCGCCCAGCGAGAGCCGCCCCGCGACGACGGCCTCCGCGAGCGCGCGGGCGGCGGCGGCGATCTCCTGCCGCGCGCCGTAATTAAAGGCCACCACCAGCGTCAATCCGGTGTTTTCCTTGGTGTCGCGCTCGGCTTCGAACAACAGGCCGGAGACATCCGGCGGAAGATCGGCGCGAGCGCCGATCACCCGCACGCGCACATTGTTGGAGTCGAGCTCGGCGAGATCGTTACGGATAAAGCGATGCAGCAGGCCCAGCAGCCCCTGCACTTCTTCGCGCGGACGCGACCAATTTTCGACCGAAAAGGAATAAACCGTCAAATATTCTATGCGCAGTTCGATCGCCGCCCGCACGGCGCGCCGCAGGGCCTCGACGCCGCGCCGATGACCTTCGAACCGCGGCAGGCTGCGTTGCGCCGCCCAGCGCCCGTTGCCATCCATGATCAACGCGACATGGCGCGGGACACGGCGCAAAACGGCGCCCGCGTCTTGTGCGGCGCCAATAAGATCCAAAACGTCGCCATTTGCCATCTCAGCATTCCAAATCGTGGCCAATGACATCTTGCTGCGATTGCCTCCTCGGACAAGGCCCAAATCCGCAGCAGACGTCCGTCACCGCACCTTACACACAACTTACACCTGCATAATCTCCTTTTCCTTGGCTGCAAGCGAGCTATCGATCTCTCGAACCGCCTCGTCGGTGGCCTTTTGCACCTCCGTCTCATGACGTTTTTCATCGTCTTCAGGAATAGCATGGTCTTTCAACAGCTTTTTCAAAATATCGATCCCGTCGCGACGCACGTGGCGTACGGAGACGCGCGCTTCCTCGGCGTATTTATGTGCAACCTTCACCAGTTCCTTGCGCCGCTGCTCGTTGAGCTCCGGGGTGCGAATCCGCAGCGTCTGGCCCTCCACATTTGGGCTCAGACCCAAATTCGCGTCGCGAATCGCCCGTTCTACGGCGCCGACGAGAGCTTTGTCCCACACCTGCACGGAAATAAGGCGGGCCTCGGGCACGCTGATGGTGGCGACCTGATTAAGCGGCGTAGATTGACCGTAGGCGTCGACATGCACGGGTTCGACCAGCGAGGCCGAGGCGCGGCCCGTGCGCAGGCCGCCAAACTCATGTTTCAACGTGGCGAGCGCGCCCTGCATCCGGCGCTTCAAATCGGCGATATCAAACGTCTGACTCATGAGGAACGTAACCTGTCTGGCGTCGGGTTGCGGTTGTTGGGTGGATAATAGCAGCTTCGCGTGTCGTTGCTCACATTTTTCCCGAAGCCGGAGCTGCGGGAGAGCCAATCTTCGCGGCGCCGTCCGGCAAAACCGCTCGGACAGCTAGGGGAACGACATGCTAGGGAACGACATGCGTCGCCCGCCCAACGCCTCTCAGCGTCGCGGTGATCGCCCCCTCCTCGCGAATCGAAAAGACGACAATCGGAATTTTGTTCTCACGGGCGAGCGCAAAGGCCGCCGTATCCATGATCGCCAGATTTTGCGCGATGGCCTGGTCGTGGGTCAAGACGTCGTAACGCCGCGCCGCGGGATCGCGTTTCGGGTCGGCCGTGTAGACGCCGTCGACTTGCGTCGCCTTGAGCACCGCGTCGGCGGAAAGTTCGGCCGCGCGCAGCGCCGCGCCCGTGTCGGTGGTGAAAAACGGATTGCCGGTGCCGCCCGCCGCGATCACCACCCTCCCCTTGGCCAGATGATGCAAGGCCGCGCGGCGCGAATAGGACTCGCAAATCGACGGCATCGGGACGGACGACAAGGTTCGCGCCTGCCGGCCCTGCGCCTCTATCGCCTGCTCCAACGCAAGGCCGTTCATCACTGTGGCGAGCATGCCGATCGAGTCGGCGCGCGCCCGCTCTATGCCTTTGTCGGCGCCCTGGATGCCGCGAAAAAAATTACCGCCGCCAACAACCACGGCGATTTCGACGCCCGTTTCGGCGGCCGTCGCGAGGTCGCGGGCGATGCGCGCCAGCGTCGGCGCGTCGAGACCGTGTTGGCCATCGCCCATCAGCGCCTCGCCCGACAGCTTGACGACCACGCGCTTCCAACTTTTCGCCGGACTGGGGCTGGTCGTCATGCGGTCCTTCTCTCGTTACGGCGATTCGGGCGTCTTCGCCCCTTCTTCATACAAAGGGACGCGCCCGCGCCGCAAGCAGCGCGAGACGCGTCCAACGTCCTTTCACCGATAAACCGCCCGTGGTTGGCGGCGCGGCGTCAGCCCTTGGCGGCGGCTGCGACTTCGGCGGCGAAATCGCCCGTCGCCTTCTCGATGCCCTCGCCCAGCGCATAGCGGACGAAACCCTTGATGGCGATCGGCGCGCCGGCCTTGCCCTCGGTCTCCTTGACCGCCTGCGCGACGGTCTTGCCGGCGTGGTCGGGGTGATTGGAGACCTGCTCGGGCAGCAGCACTTCCTTGTAATAGGTCTTGAGGCCCGATTCGATGATCTTCTCCAGCACATGCGCGGGCTTGCCGGCGTTCTTCTCGGCCAAAAGGTTCTTCTCGCGCTCGACCGTCGCCGCGTCGAGTTCGGCGGCGGTCAGCGCCAGCGGATTGGCGGATGCGACATGCATGGCGAGTTGGCGCGCCAGCGTCGCGAGAACTTCCTTGTCGCCCTTGGATTCGAGCGCGACGATGACCGCGATCTTGCCAAGACCATCCGAAATCTGCGTATGCACATAGCGGCCGACCACGCCGTTCTCGACCGTGAACCCGGCAGCGCGGCGCAGCGTGAGGTTTTCGCCGATATTGGCGATGGCCGTCGTCACCGCATCGGCCACCGCGCCGCCCGCGGGATAGGCCTGCTTGCCCAGTTCGTCGACATCGGTCTTGCCGCTCGACAGGGCGACGCCGGCGATATTGCGCGCCAGGGTCTGGAAATCCTCGTTGCGGGCGACGAAATCGGTCTCGGAATTGACTTCGACGACGACGCCGGCGCGCTCGCCGATCAAAGCCGCGACCAGACCTTCGGCGGCGATGCGCCCGGCCTTCTTGGCGGCCTTGGACAGACCCTTTTTGCGCAGCCAGTCGACCGCCGCTTCGATGTCGCCGTCATTCTCGGTCAGCGCGGCCTTGCAGTCCATCATGCCGGCGCCGGTGCTCTCGCGCAGTTCCTTCACCAGAGCGGCGGTAATCGTGGCCATGGGTAAAATCCTTATGGGTTTCGGGCGCCGGTCGCGAGGGCGTTCCCCCTGGTCCCGGCGCTTGTTTTAAAGGGGCGTCGGAGCGCCCCGGCGGAAGCTTTCTTGAAAAGAACGCCGGCCCAAATTGGACCGGCGCTCAATTTTTTGGCGCTCAATTTTTTCTTGGGCGCCAAGGCGCCGGAAGCGGCGGCGCTTAGGCCGATGCGAGCGCGCGCGCCGTTTCGATCCACTTGTCGCGCGCGATGCGGCCGCCGAGCTTCAAGTCGACGTCGAGCTTGTCGGACTCTGTCGGCGTCAGCGCGGCGAGCTGCCAATAATGGAAGACGCCGCCGTCGTTGAGTTTCTTCACGATCTGCGGGCCGACGCCCGGAAGCTTGGCGAGATCGTCGGGCGCGCCGCGCGGCGTCGACAAAAGCTCGAAGGCCTCAACCGGCGCGTCGCCGGAGGCGGCCGGCTCGGCTGTTTCGAGCGCCGGCTCGACCGGCGGCGCTTCCGCCTCGCCGAAATCGACGCCCGCCGCGCCCTGGCTGCGCGAAATGCCGTCGATCGCCGCCCGTGCGATCAGATCGCAATAAAACGCGATGGCGCGGCCGGCGTCGTCATTGGCGGGAATGGGATGCGTTATGCCGTCGGGGTCGCAGTTGGTGTCGAGGATCGCGACCACCGGAATCTTGAGCCGGTTGGCCTCCTTGATCGCCAGCGCTTCCTTATTGGTGTCGATGACGAAAATCAGGTCGGGCGTGCCGCCCATGTCCTTGATGCCGCCAAGCGCCTTTTCGAGCTTGTCGCGCTCTCTGGTGAGCAGCAGACGCTCTTTCTTGGTGATGCCGGAGGCGCCGGCGCTCAGCATTTCGTCGAGCTTGCGCAAACGGCTGATCGAGCCGGAAATCGTCTTCCAATTGGTCAGCGTGCCGCCGAGCCAGCGGGAGTTGATGAAATATTGCGCGCTACGCTTGGCCGAATCGGCGATCTGGTCCTGCGCCTGGCGCTTGGTGCCGACGAACAGCACGCGGCCGCCCTTGGCCACCGTGTCGGACACGATCTTGAGCGCCGTGTGCAGCAGCGGCACGGTCTGGGCGAGATCGATGATGTGGATATTGTTGCGAGCGCCGAAAATATAGGGCGCCATCTTCGGGTTCCAGCGATGCGACTGGTGGCCGAAATGAGCGCCGGCCTC
>Ga0182030_10004111_pt1 | contig 31026 bp, 27 predicted proteins | sample 812S3MmetaG_FD_121299 | JGI IMG/M metagenome (GOLD analysis project Ga0182030, IMG submission 121299) | Permafrost microbial communities from Stordalen Mire, Sweden - 812S3M metaG (Illumina Assembly) | ecosystem: Environmental > Terrestrial > Soil > Wetlands > Permafrost | place: Sweden...
TAACGGTTGATACCCCCCGCCCGTTGCATCGTATAGATAATACCGTCGTAAAGAATTTTCATTCGACTGAAGAAAACCGCCCGAGAGCAATATCATCATTTATGAGATCGCGTCTAACCTTGTTTATTCATTCTGTCTGTGGATTTAACGCCCAATATTCGTTGGCGAACCTCTTTAAGTAATGGCAACGTACTTTGGCGCAGAAGCTTGAAGGAATTGCGAACTCCGTAAACCCGGGCGGGGTAAACGAAAAGGTCCTTGAATATCTCAAAACTGCCATCTGCGCCAAGACGAAGATTAAGAAAGTGATTGTAATACCAAATGCTCAACATTTCCTCCAAACTAGACCGCAGTTCAGGCCAGTCCTTCCGTGGCACATTTACATTTCGTTGCGATTCAACCTCTGCATCCAAGTATCTTAGAAATTCCTTGTCGCCTTGGGCGCGCAGTTGACATGAATGTCTTCGCACAGAGTTCAAAGCGTACAAACGATAATAGAAAACGCACTGGTCCGTGAACAGAACCTTTCCTCTAATTCCCGCCGTAAGAAAGACGGCGTTATCCGAATTGTGGCCATCAGGAAAATTGTGTTTCTCACCCAAACTAACTAAAAAGGACGTACGACAGACAAAGTTGATTCCGCTTATCAACGGCAGCTTTCCGCTCTTCCATGCTTGAAGTATTTCACAGGCACCCCATTTATGAGTTCCACAAGGCACACACTTGGCAGTCACCGCCCCGTTTTCATCAATGCAGTGGGTGGCCCCATAGGCAGCGGTGATTTCCGAATCCTGTTCCATGTATCCTATCAACGTCGCAACGTAATTCTCACTCAGAAGGTCATCATCGCACAGGGGAACGACATATTCGCCTTTTGCCTGGCGAAGGCATTCGTCTCCATTCCGCCAGGGACCGTCGTTCTGACAAGCCTGAAGAAACTCGATGCGGGGGTCTGCAAATGAGCGAACTACTTCCGGCGTTTGGTCACCCGAAGCATTATCACGCACGACGATCTGGAGATTCTTGTAGGTCTGGCCCACCGCTGACGCCAACGCTTTCCGTAACAACTGAGGCCGACGGTAGGTCGGCATCAGGATGGATACAAGCGGCTCTCTCATAAAAGGTCGTTTAGTGATTTTTCCATCCATTGCAACTGCGGTCGAACGCAGCCGATGATTATTCCCAGGTATTCCTCTCTGCCTTTGGTTTCGTGGACAAAAAAGGAAATCGCCTCCTTGATGGACACATCCTGCCGGGTTACATTGGTGATCAGAAAGATGGAAATTGAATATTGGCCGTCGTTCAAAAAGTTGGCGGGAAAAACGCAAGCATGTTGATACCAGCCGCGGTTCAGTGTTTTGGATGGCGTGCCGGTGGCAAGAACACAGGTGCCGTGCTTTTCGAGCAAATGTATGCTGCTGCATACATTGAGTCCGTCTTGCAAGACTTCGAAGTCGTATTGGACGACAACGGGTTTGTCGATTTCCACATCCGAAGTAACTTTGTCATCGCACAGGATTCTGGCGGCTACCAGGCGAAGCCGCCCGTTGTTGTTCTCCGGACTGGAAGCATCCCAACTGATCTCACCACTCGAGATCGCCGTGGATCGAATATATTTAGAGATAACATTTTCGGATATCCCTTCCATTAGTTTCATCCCGTCCTTAAGTAACAAGGCCCGCCCACACAAACTGGATACTACAGCAAGATTATGGCTGACAAAGAGAACGGTGCGTCCGCCGCGACTGACATCCCTCATCTTGCCCAGGCATTTCTTTTGGAACTCCGCATCGCCCACCGCCAGCACTTCATCCACGATCAGAATTTCCGGGTCCAGATGCGCGGCCACAGCAAATGCGAGGCGCACATACATGCCGCTGGAATAGCGTTTCACTGGCGTATCAATAAATTCCTCTACGCCGGAAAAGGCGACAATTTCATCAAATTTCCTTTTTATCTCGGCCTTGTTCATGCCAAGGATGGCGCCGTTGAGAAAGACGTTCTCGCGCCCAGTCAATTCGGGATGAAACCCTGTCCCAACCTCCAGCAGACTCGCAATCCGTCCCTTGACGCGAACCTCGCCACTGGTGGGCGCGGTTACGCGCGAAAGGATTTTCAGCAATGTGCTTTTGCCCGCGCCATTGCGTCCGATGATTCCCAGAACTTCACCCTGTTGCACTTCAAAGCTAACGTCCTCCAGGGCCTTGAATTTTTGGCCAATCAGGCGCCCACGATTTTCCTGGCCGATTTTCAGCGTGGGATCCGGCTTCCGCCAGAGCTTTGCCCACCGACGGGAGAAGTCTTCCCTAAGCGTTCCGCTGCCGATGACGCCGAGACGGTACGTTTTGCTGAGATTTTCAACGGAAATGACAGTCATAAGTAGAGGGATGTTCTTCCTTTTGGCAACGAACGGTAAAATCGAATGATTGCAGAAACGAAAACTTTTGTGCGTTGACGCAAATCACCGTTCATCCTTCAATTTTCATCCTTCATCCCTCAAACCGTGTCCATGAACGTGCGTTCGACATGGTTGAAAAGCACGACCCCCAGAAACAGGATAATCAGGGTGCTCACCCCACTGTAAAGGAGGTTCCAGGGAGCAAAATCGCCACAACCCAGAAACGCAAAGCGAAAGGTCTCAACCAGCGCCGACATCGGGTTTGCCAAAACCAGCCAGCGATATTTCGCGGAAATCATTGAAATGGGATAAATGATGGGGGTCGCGTACATGCCGAGTTGCACGCCGAAGGTGATGAGCACGTGTAAATCACGGTATCGAGTCGTAAGTGCAGAAACGATAATGCCGAGGCCCAAGCTCAACGCAGCCATGATCAAGACCAACAACGGCGTGAGCAACACGAGGGCATTAGGATGGATCGGTGTTCCCTTTGCGTAGTAGAGAGCCGTGAACGCCAAAAACAACGCGAACTGGATTCCGAACTTGATCACATTGGAAATGACGATGGAGACTGGCACACAAAGCCGGGGAAAATAGACTTTGCCAAATATTCCAGCGTTTTGAATGAAAGTGCCCGAAGCGCGGTTAAGGCACTCGGCAAAATAATTCCAGCAGGTGACGCCGGCCATGTAAAAGAGCGCGGGCGGAACGCCGTCGGTGGGCATTTTCGCCACGCGCCCGAATACCAACGTGAACAATAGCGTCATGAACAAGGGCTGAATGAGATGCCACAGCGGCCCCAGGATCGTCTGCTTGTATTGGGAGACGAAATCGCGCCAGACAAAGATCATCACCAGGTCACGGTAGCGCCACAGGTCCCTTAAATGGAGCTGGAACCAGCCGGTCGTTGGTCGAATGACTAAATCCCAATCGTCCCGAGTTGGGGAATGCGGCGATGTGACCGGAATTTCCGGCGTCGCGGGGCATCTATTCTCAGTCGTTAACATAAGAACTCTATGGGCTTTGCCGTTGGCTCCGCTTCCAGCGCCGAAAAGCAGCCCGGCCCCGACGCCGCGCAAAATGACCCTGCTGCTCCCCCCCCGGCGCGTCAATATATTTTTCAAGCATGAGGCAGTGTCCCCCCAGAAAACTATAATGAACTTCCACCGGCCTTCGAAGTTCCTGGACCATTTCAGTGCTGAAAGACATTGCTTCTATAAGCTTGACAATATATTCGCGGGTACAGCGTCTGCTCGGTATACGATGTGTGATCACAAGCCGCGCCGACAAACCTATTTTGTAGCCAAGGTCCAGGCCCACCATGGCTAAATCCACATCGCCAGGCGAAATCAACGAAGTTCCCGTCCTGTCGAGTTGTTTGCGCAAGGGCGAATTCCGGCACATCTCCTCGTATCGCACTGCCGCCGCGCGGCGCGCACACAGAGTGGCCCCGAAAGGCGTGGCGGGCCAGTCAAAATATTTATCCGTATAAAATCGAGGGTGACCAGCTTCTTAGAGGGTCTCTGGAGGTAGGGGCCTACTGGGCACCCGCATTGTAGAACAGCGAAACAGTGGCCGGTGACAAAACTTGGTTGTAGACTCGAACGTCGTCAACCATCCCAGGATAATACCCGTCAAGCATGCCATTGTCCCATCCCACAAAAAGAGGCCCGCCAGCCAACACTGAGTTGATGGTGGCACTCCCCGTTTGGACACCATCCACGTAAATAATAAGGTTGGTTCCGCCGCAAGTGCCGACGATAAAATGCCAATTGCCGTCGTCTGTGATGGCGCTGGACACGGCCCCATCATTGAAATTCCCGTCGGTCGTAAACGTCAGGTGGTGGGCGTTACCGGAATTGAACACAAGTCCAGTCTGACCCGATGCCAGAACCGTCGAAGATTTTTGGCTGCCGCACCGAATCCAGCACGAATAACTTAAGTTGGCAAAGCTCGGCAGAGGGTTGGATGCTGTCATATATTGGCTGGAACCGTCAAAGGAGAGTGCGTAACCCCGGGCGGACTGTCCTGGCACCCATGCCGGATTGTTGACCAACTTTCCTGTGTCACCATTGGTCGTGGAGTCCAGAGCGGTCGAACCGGCTCCGTCGTTGAAGGTCCATTCTGCCACGGGTGTGACAGAATGCACGGAGAGAGGAGGCTGGACGGCTGCCACAGCGACCGAGGATGCATAGGCCCCAATTGTCCACATACCCGTCGAACTTCTGGCCGCTCCAGTGATATCCGTCTGGAAATAATTGGAGAGATTGAGACCAGTCCCGATGGCTGGCCCCCCCGCGGCCGGAATGCCGGTGGACGTATCGATGATGGAACCGGCTGCGATGTAACGTGAGGCACCCTCATTCACAGCATTTGTAAAAGACGGAAATGTAGTATAATCTGTCCCACTAATAACCCATTGCGGCTTGCTGATCGGATTACCATATAAATTGTTGTTAAACGTATTGCCCGCAAAAGCACCCGCTATAGAAATGAACGTCCCGAATCCGAACATCAAATTGTTTTCAAAAACCAGTCCGTTGCCGGTGGTTGTGATGGCATTGTTACCTCCGTTTCCAATGAAGGTGTTGTTGAGCATAAAGCCGTTGGCCCCGTTGAAAACGATGCAGCCATCATTCAGATAGTTTCCCGGCCAGACCCTGAAAACATTGTTAAAAAAATAATTAGTGTAAGCAGGATTGGCAAAAAAGAAAACGTAGGCGGTGTTATTATTTCCCATGTCCCCGTTAAAAGTGTTTCCAATGACAGACATTGAATTAATGGCACCAGTTGACGAACCCCAAATAATGCTATCGTTGTGGTATGTATTGGCAGTCGTATCCCAGTTGGATGAGCTGCCAAAGTAGTTATTCTCGATGACTACCGTTGTGTTTCCGGATACCGCGCTGGGATAAATTCCATGATTGCAGCGCTGGAATGTGCAATTCGAGATGACTTCAGTGCAAAGGCCGATTGTATAAATAGCCGTGCCAACGTCTTGGAAATAAATGTTGCCGAAGAAATTGCTGCCCCCTAACCCATTCGCATAAATCCCGCAGCACTGATCAGGTTGGATGGCGTTGTCGGTCAACGAGGTATGCACGTAAATATTGGTAATGGCTATGTTTTTCACACATAAATTTTGAACTGACCCTCCGCAATTGATCGCGCAAATGCTGACTTGGTTTGCCAAAGGGGGGCTGCCATTGTTATAGCTGGAAATGAAGCCTCCGCCCTGGCCGTCGATGGTGAAATTTTGAATTCCATTATTGACGTAAATCGCTGTGTTAGGTGAGTAAATTCCGCTGCCGCCTGGGATCAAAAGGGTTATGTTATTCTGGTAAATGCCATACATTCGTCCTACGACCCCCACAACAACAAGAGAAGTCCCGGCAGAGATTTGGCCCGGGCCAGAACCCCAATTTGCCTGATTATTGACCCAGGCCAGGCTTTGACAATTATTGCTGTCGGCTCCTGATTGGCTTCCCGAACCCGTCCAAGAAAAGTAAAGTGGGTTCGGTGTCGCCGAAGCGGAGAGGGCGAACAGAAACAAGAAGAAGCTTGTCTTCACCGCAGTTGAAAAACAACGCCATTTCCGCCGGCTGCCCAATGCCATTTCAATCTGGCTGCCAATTAATAACTCAAAAAACTTTATCTGCTTCATAGTTGTCTGACGAACGCCTTCATGATTGCCGCACCGTTATGAGGCGACAAAGACGGCCCATTTTTGTTCTGCATTAGGTGCGAAGCAAAAACCAAGCCAAATTACGACTGGGATAATTCTGTTCTATCGTTCTAAAAGATAACAGTCACCGTGTATCTTGTCCAGAACTGGGACACTGTACAGGTTGAAGTTCTTCCGCTATCTGCGGCATTGCGTCCAAAACAACCGGGAACCCTTGCGCGGCAACGGCGGTGACACTGGCTATGGCAGCCAGCAAGAGCCACCAAACCACATGTATTTGGTCAAAGTAAGAGACCGAAAAGAAATTCACCACGCTGGTGAGAAGCGCCGCGCCCAGAGCCCAGAACATCCGAGCACTCTCCGGAAATTCTTCGGCGGTTTTCTCCACCGCCAACCCAACGGCGCGAAAGCACCGCACAATGATCCAAATGAACAAGACCATTGCCGCCAAACCCGATTTCACGCCTTCCACGACAAACTGGTTGGTCAAATCGGCTCCGCCAAATGAAAGCTCCACCCCCACCCAGTCACTGGTTTGCCTTGTTCCAACCAGCCACCATGCCGAGAAGTTTTTGACCGCTGCATCCACAATTTCCGCGCGATGATATCCGCCGCCCCCAATGAGGTCGCTAATGCGCCCCATCAGAAACCAGACCGGCGCTTTCATGTATAAATGCAAGCCAATAATCGTTAAGGCAAATCCCCTGCGGATCGCCTTCATGTGGGTGCGAAATCTCCAGCAAAACAGTCCAAGCAACCCCGCGCCGTAGGACAGCAATGGCCCGCTCGAACGACCACAGACGACGATGACCGTCGCCGCACAAATGCCAACCAGCGCCGCGGTCCGCCGCGCCTGCGTAAACCACAAACCAACGAACAACGGCATTAAGGTCGCCCCAAACGTGCCCGCCGTAATGGGCGACCGGAACGCCCCGGCACAACGATAATGACCATCCCGGTACTCATCCCCGATGCCGGTGAACAAGCTCCGTCCGCTCACCGCTTCGAAACTCATACAAATTGCCACCGGCACGATAAAGATGGCAGTTTTCGACAGAAACTCCTCGAAGCCTTCGTAATTTCCTATCAGAGCACGGCAGGCAAAGTAGGACACAAAAATGTTATAGACCTGTCCAGCCTCCCCCACCAGCGCTTCCCCGGAACACCCTTCCCTGACAACAAAGACCACCGAAGAAAAAAGACAATAAACACAGATACTTTTATCGATGGCATTGAACCGGATCGCTGCCAGCTCGCCCCGCTGTGCGGCCCTCACCAGGGCAACCAGGCAAATGATCCGGATGGCGTGCATGTGGAAGCCTCCGACATTAATCTGCTGAATTTGGGAGATATAACAGGTCCCCCCCAATATCCCCAACAACGCACCCGGCGCGGGCAGCACATAGGCCATGATTGAGAACACGACCGTTAATATTACGCCAGGAGGAGTCATGACGTAGGCATTTTAAATTCGCGGTTGGACAATGGTCTCTGTCGGCAGCCAGCGCGGTTGCAATGACCGGGGCATCCAGGAAAAGATGAACAACCCGACCGACTTCATCACTGAAACGGGATTCTTAAATGCGTTCATCGCCAGCGCGAACTGCCGCCGCGCTTCCACTGCCTTTCCACCCCCCATCAAAACCTTGCCGCATTCTCGACGCCTGCCCGCATAGGCCCACTGATAGACCGCGCGCAACCGGGGATCCGCCAAATCATTATAATATGCGCCAATAAGTTCCATCGCCCGCACTACTAAGCCAGCCCCCTTGATGCGGTCCGATGACTGGGCCGACACGCTGAGCCGGTAGGCCGCCAATTCGTCGGGATAATAGACGATTGGACCAAAAAAAGGCAGTCGATGGAAAAGTACGCAATCATCGACTCCGCTGACTTCCTCGCAAAACGGCCGCTCGCCCAACCGCAGCAACGCGCTTCTGGGAACGCAACAAAAACTCATGGACATAAACGACCCCATCGCTTGATGGTAACGCCGGATGAACTCCACATGGCACATCACTTCCGCGCGAAGGAAGTTCTCGCCGTTGGTTCGTGTCCACTGAGGGTAGTCTCCCTCTCCATACAAAGTATGGTGTCCGGTAAAGAATGCCACCGCGAGGGGATGCTCGGCAAATAAGCGCTGCTGCGTTTTCAGATACTCTGGATGCCAAATGTCGTCATGATCAAGAAACGCCACCAATTCCCCCTTAACCTGCGAACAGAGTCTGTTCCGGGCGGCGGCTACCCCGGCATTTTTTTGCTGCAAAACGGTTATTCGGGGTTTGTATGACTCCAAAATCGCCACGGTATCATCCGTGCTGCCGTCGTCTAGAACCAGAATCTCATTGGGCGGGAGTGTCTGGTCGAAAACCGACGCCAGCGTTCTGCGAATAAATGCGGCGGAATTGTACGTCGGAATGGCAACACTGATGCTCATACACGGCGGATATTGCGGCTCAGAACGGCGCGATACGCCTCAACCAGCCTCACGCCAGCCGCCGTCCACGTGATTTCCGGGATGGCGCGAATGGATGCCTCGCGCAACTTCTCCAAAAGCGGTCGGTCTTGATCCAATTCCGTGATTTGCCGGCTCAGAGTTTCGACATCGCCTACATGGTGAATCCGCCCATGTTGCAGGTCTTTGCAGATATCAGTGCAGGCATCTGAAATAAGGGGAACGCAACCGCTGCCCATCGCCTCCGCCACCACAAGCCCAAAGCCCTCCTCGATGCTGGGCAATACCAAAAGATCGCTTTTTCGCATCAGCTCGGCCACGTCCGTGCGATGACCAAGCACTTTCACGCTCGGATGCGACAGCATGGAGGAAAGTTTTTCCGCATAACCGGGAATAAAACCACCGGCAATTAAAAATGTCCCGTCGCGCGCGGCGGAAGATTTCAACCAGGCTTCCAAAGCGAAGTGCAGGCCTTTGCGCACCGCGCAAACACCGACTGAAATCATGGTCAACCCCCGTTTGGGGCCGCGCGGCCCCCCGTCCGGAAAGAACTTTTTCTCATCATATCCATAAATGTGTCGAAAGAGCTTTTCCGGAGCGAAACCCTTGTCGCGAAAAGTCTTCACCACAAAATCAGAAGGGCACAGGATGCCGTCTGCCAGGGAATATTCCGCCTCTTCCTTGGCAAGGATGGCGGCGTTATACTCATGCTCGTGTCCCTTCGGCAGCGGTACGCCAATCCGATCACATTCCTGCTGGACCACCTCATAGGCAAAACGGGTGTGCGCATTGCACCGTTCCAAAACGGTCGGAACGCCAAGCTGAGCCGCCATGCGCAGTGTTTTCAGCGCGCCCAAAGGCCAGGTATGCACAATGTCTATGTTTGAATGGATTCTCTTCAGGCGCGAAGCCACGATCGTGTCATGCAGGTTGCAAGCCCCCATTCTACCCAGCAAACGGTAAGGGATGCGCAGCCTGCCCCAAGCAAGCGTTGGATTCACTTTGACGTTCCGTCCAAGAGGTTTGTGCAGAACCCCGGGATAGAGCAATACGTCCGCCCCTGCGTCAGCGATTCCCGCCACCTGTTGCCAGGCGGTGTAGCAAATCCTGTCGGCTCCAATTTTGTGGGGGAAACTGTAAAGGACGCGAATGGGACTGGATTTCACACGCACCCTCTTGCCGTCCGGCAAATCTTATCAAGTATATTATTCATCCAAAATTTCAATCGTCTCCGCCCCCTTTTATTCATGCCCCATTTTAGCGCCGCCCAACGCGGGTTCAGGTTCACCCGCGGGAATAACATTGCCGGCGTTTACGCGCATCGATGAGGGCCACTTGGGCTGAAGGAACGATGGCAGACCGCTGGCAATCCAGAGTCCCAATGCCTTCCCCACCGAGGCGGGCTGATGGCAATTGGCGATGGAACGCAGTAATTGGCGCCTCGCCTCTCCATGCCGCCCCGCCCCCAGCAGCACTTTGGCGTAATGCCGGCGTTTCGCGGCGTAAGCGCGCGGGAACGACTGGCGCAGTCCCTTGATGGCGGATTGTTGAAATTCCGGCTCCAGCTTTTCAAACACGTTGACCCAGAGCGGCAACATCCGCATGCGGTTGGCCGACATCGATCCCTCGCTCACCCGGTAAGCCACCAGCGGCGATTTAAAGAACACAACCCCGCCTAACAACGAAATTCTATAGAACAAATAGGAATCATCAACGCCACTGAATTGAAACGGCTCCTTCCCCAATCGCGTCATGGCGGATTTCCGAACACAGGCAAAGCTCATGGACCCAAACAGCCCGGTGGTCACATTATATCTTTTGAAAAAATCCACCTGACTAATCCATTCCGCTTTGGAGCAGTCCCAATCCCCTTCCTCCCGCCACGCAGGTTCCCCGCCAGTGAAATCGATATGATTGGTAAAGGAAACTAAAGCCTCAGGGAAATCTCGCATCAGTGTGCGCTGCGCCTCCAGATACCTCGGATGCCAGAGATCGTCATTATCCAAAAACGCGAGGATTTCCCCCGTGGCCCTTTCCGCCAGCCGATTACGCGTCATCGCCACGCCGCAGTTTTCCTGGCTTGCGATCGTGATCCGATCTTTAAACCGCCCCAACCGGGCCAATGTATCGTCCGTGCCGCCATCCACTAACACAATGATTTCATCGGGTTGGACCGTCTGTCGGAAAACAGAAGCCAGCGTAGCCTCAATCGTACGGGCCGCGTTATACGCCGGGATAAGAACACTGATCGTCATCTCAAGTTAGGAAAAAACCAGAACCCGTCCGCCGGCAGATTGAAGATCTCGATCCACCTCCACACTAAACTCCTCACGGATCATGTTGATGATTCCTTCGTATCGGGCAGGTTGCGCAAGAGAAACGATTATCCTGCCCCCAGGAGCAAGACTTAGTGACAAAGTGCGGAGAAGCTTCTTGCGGGACAACCGCTCGGCGTAATTGAGCGAATTGGGAAACAGTATCACATTGTACTTTCGAGGGCACTGGAATTGCAGCATGTCACCGCATTCAAAGCGAATTTTCTCGTTGGCATGTTTACCAGCCAAGCTGATCGCCTCGGTCGAAAGGTCAACGCCTAGAAATGACTGGAAACTCTCTGGGTTCAAAACCCCCGCAATTGAAGCGGTGCCGCAGCCGAGCGCCAGGATATGCCCCTTACCCGAATAACTTTCCACCAATTGCACAAGATCCGGATTCTCACCATTGAATATCCAGTCGCCCTTCCTGAATTTCTCATCAAAACTAAGGCGGCGCAGCCCTTTCCAGCCGAAGCGCGTGACGAGATAATGAATGCCCCGCATTCCCAGAATTTTTTTAGCGCAGTCAATCACGGCACGCCTCCCGACAAAGGCATCGTTGCCGGCTCGCTGCTGGAATCGTGGCACTGATCCACGAATTGCCGATGCCATAGTTCGAAAATCAAGAGGGAGAAAATCTCCTTGGAATACTTGCCGCTTGACGCATTGGCTTCCAACAGGCGGCTGACTGCTTTTGGCGCGAAATACCCCCGCGCCCCCGCGCGATCTGAAAGGAGAACCAACTGGACCCGCTCTCTCAGTTCGTCTCTCAACCACTTCTCGTAAGGAACTGGAAAACCTGCTTTCTTACGCTTGACGACGGAGGGCGGGAGCACGCTCGCAAAGGCGCTTTTCAGAATCCGCTTCGTCTCACGTCCGCGCACTTTGTAGTCCGGCGGCAAAGATGCGGCAAACTCCAACACGACATGGTCCAGCAGCGGCACTCGCAGCTCCAGAGAATTGGCCATGGTAATTTTGTCGGCTTTGACCAACAGGTCATCCGGAAGCCAGGTCTTTGTGTCTACATACAACATCTGGTTCAGCAAAGGCTCAGTGGATATTGCTTTCAGCAGCGCCCCGACATATCCCGCCGCGGAAACAGCCGCCGTCCTGTTCAGAAAATCGGGTGTTAAGAATTGCCTGGCTCGACGGTTGAAAAATGTCGTAGGGCCCGAACTGCGACTGAAATATTGTGAAGCCAGAGGTTGCCCAAGGGCCTCGCCATAGCGTTCCACTCGCCCGTCTCCCGAAATCCGTCCCGCCAGCGCCATCCCCGCTCCAGCCATTCTCGCAAAAGGACCCGCGGTCGCGCCGAATTGCGCCAACCGCATCATATTCGGATAGTTCGGGTAACCGGCAAAAGCCTCGTCTCCTCCCTCTCCCGACAACAGAACCTTCACATGAGTGCGCGCCAGTTTTGAAACATAGTAAAGCGCCACGGCGGGCGGTTCGCAAACCGGCTCTTCCATATGGCTCACGTAGGCGGGTAGAAAATTCCAGAAATCCTCTGCCGAGATGCTCAGATCGTAATGCTCTGCGCCAAACTCTTTTGCCACCAACCGCGCATACGGGCGTTCGTCCACCACCTGATCGCCATCAAATCCCACCGTAAACGTTTTCACACGTTTCGCCGTCCCATGAACGGCAAAGCTCAAAATCGCCGACGAATCCATCCCTCCGCTGAGCAGGATTCCCACCGGCACGTCCGCCATCATGTGATCGCTCACGGTTGAGCCGATCAGGCTTTGCAGTTCCTTGACTGCCTCCTCAAAAGGCATGGACCAACGCGCTGCCGTGAAGTGCAAGTCCCAATACTGCTGAATGGCGACACGCCCGTTTTCCACCACCAGGCTATGGCCCGGCAAAAGTTTTTTCACCGAGCGGAACAACGTGCTCTCTCCCGGAATGTAGTAAAAAGAAAGGAATTGACGAATGGCCGCCGGGTCAATGTCGCGCGGCACCGCGTCATCGGCGATGATCGCTTTAAGTTCCGACGCGAAATAAAAGGCGTGCCCTGTCTGGCAGTAATAAACTGGCTTGATGCCGACCCGGTCCCGGGCAATGAAAAGCCGGCGCCGTTTCGCGTCCCAGATCGCAAAGGCGAACATTCCCCGCAATTCCCGGACACAATCCACGCCTGCTTCTTCGTATAAATGAATAATGACTTCCGTATCCGAGTGCGAACGGAAGGTATGGCCCTTGCTCAGTAGGCGGTCGCGCAGTTCCTTGTAATTGTAAATCTCGCCATTGAAGACGATCCAGACCGATTCATCTTCGTTGCACATGGGTTGTGCGCCAGTGCCCAGATCGATAATGGAGAGGCGGAGGTGGCCCAAACCGGCGTTGCCATCCAAGTGTATCCCCTGCCCATCCGGCCCGCGGTGGGCGATGGGATCAAGCATCGCTTGAATCTCGGCCCGCTCCACCCGATCCTCCGCGGCGAAATGTAATTTGCCTGCAATTCCGCACATAGTGTTAGCTCAGGTCATCAGGAGTGGGCGGGTGTCAACGGTTGCAAACCCAGACTCCAGCGAAAAATGGCCAGCCATTTCCGCAGCGAGCCGAGGCGAAGCCGGTTTCCTGCCCTGCCCGAAACGGCCAGCAAAGGCAAAATCAGCAGCACGCGCACGACGGAGGCTGCCGCCATCGCCATCCGGTAGGACGCTGCGCTGAAGTTCCCGCGATTGTGCTGTAAGAATCGATAAACCGATTCCCTCATCATCACGTTGGAAAAACTGCTGTTGTTGGTGCTGCCGCCGCCAAAGTGAACAATGGTCGTCTCGGGAATGTGATAGACCCGGTAGCCGGCTTGTCGGAGTTTGAAGCACAAATCGAGGTCTTCTCCATACATGAAATAATAATCGCCGAAACCGCCAACCCGATCGAATGCTTCTTTTTTTACCAGAATACACGCGCCGGAAACGGCTTCGGCCTGGGAAGGCTCCGAGGCGTAAAGCGGCGCAAGGCCCCAGATGCTCCAACGCGGAAAAATACGGCGAAAAAATTCGCAGGCGAGCACTTGATTAATCACGGTGGGAAACGACTGCACACAGCTTGTCTGGAGGGAGCGGTCGGCATTGAGGAGCCGCGGGCCAACCGCCCCGGCAGCCGGCAGCGAGTTAATCCTGTCAAACATAATCCGGATGGAGTCTTCCCGAAACTCCGTATCCGGATTGAGCAACAGCAAATAAGGCCCCCGGGCCTTTTGCGCCGCCAGGTTGTTGGCCCTGGCGAAACCCCCGTTCTCCCCGCTCTGCATAAAAATCACCCCGGGGAATTCGCGCGACAACATTTCCCCGCAATCGTCGCCCGACGCGTTGTCGATCACAATTATTTCCAACGATAAACTGGGCCTCGCGCCTTGGATGGATTCCAGGCACCGGCGCACATACTGGGCGGATTTCCAATTGACAATGACGATGGACACCTCGGGCGTGCCGCTGGATTCTGCCGCCGTCATATCACGTTTTTTTGGTCCACAAACTGGGCCGCAGGGTCAGGCGGCGCATTTGCTGGTCGCGGAAATATTTTATCAAGTCGCGGTCCTCCACTCGGGGAGCGCGCCTAATATAGCCGCTGAGAAATCCATACCATAACGCCGCCGGAACCAGGCCGTAGGGTTTCTCCCGGACACGTCCCAGGCATTTGCAAAACATGAAAAGCGGATGATACCCGGTAATGTAATTGGCCAGCCCGTTCTTGACCCAATTTTTCCACGCCCCATCCGCATTGCCGGCGAACCGGTAATGCTGAAGTTTCAATTCCGGAAAACTGTAGGTTTTCCAGCCCAGCATATTGGCCTTGATTTCATCCAGGCCGTCCCAGCCAGGGGCCTTGATCAGGCCGCCGATGGCATCCCAGCAGGCCCGCCGGTAAATTTTTGTCGCGCCGCGCACGTGAAAGGGAGGATCGCTTTGATACTCCTCCACCAACCCGCCGCTGGCGCCGCTGCAAATCGTTCCGCCTCCAATGCCCAGTTTTGCGTCATGATCAAACCGATCCAGGCATAATTTGAAATAAGACGCATCGAACGAAAGATCGCCGTCCAGTTTGACCAGGTAATCCCACGACATGCCATTGAGCAAAACATACCCGTCGTAGAAAGCTTCCATGACGCCGCCCCCGGCTCTGCGATATCCGCGGTCCGGGCGATGCACCGTCTCGATCCAGGGATGCTCCCTGGCGGCGTCCTCGATAATTTGAGGAGTGGCATCGGAAGAGCCGTCATCGACCAGGACCCACTTTTTGGGCGGGCGGGTCTGAGAAACCACGGACGCGATGGTATTCCGAATATGCTCCGCTTCATTTCGGACGGGCGTAATGATGGCGTAGGCGCCGGTGCTCATGTCGCCGAATTTAGCTGGAGGTGAGGCGTCCAATGGGAGGCGAGATGCCGTTTTTTGAAGGGCGGAATTGCCGTTTGAGTTTCTTGAGCAGGGCCTGGGGCACGGCCAGCCAATCGTAGCCGCCTTCCAGCTTGGCCCTGAATAACGCGGGATCATCCAGTGAATTCGCAGGCAGGCGTTTCAGACGGTAGGGGTCATCCCCCGCCCGCACCCGCCCAATTTCCGTGGTTACGCAGCAGGCGTAGCCGCATTGGATCAACAACTGGCGAAAACTTTCGGCAAAGGACCTGTCTTCCTGGGGAAAGGCATAAGGATAGGAAAACAAAGACATTGGCTCGCCTAATTCCTGCTCAATCCGGGCTTTGGATTCTACCAGTTCCCCTTCAATTTCCCTGCCCGTTAAGTCTTTAAGCTGCGGATGATTGACAGTGTGCGATCCGAATCCAATCCCGGCTTTCCTCAATTCCCTCACCTCGGCCCAGGTTAGGCACTCGTTATTCTTGAACGACCGCCGCTCATCGCCGATCAAGGCCGTGGGCAGAAAAACAGTCGCCTGAAAACCCAGTTCCTTTATAATCGGGAATCCCTGGAGATAAAAATCCTTCAAGCCATCGTCGAAGGTTATGACAACGGTTTTTTCCGGAAAGGACCGCTCATTTTGCAGCCGGGAAATAACCTGCGTCAAATCCATCGTCTTATAACCCTCCGCGGCCAGAAAGCGCATCTGCTGGCGAAAGATCAGCGGATCGGTGCTTGTCCGGTAGTAAGGCGGCACTTCGTGTTCGGGATTATCCGAGAGACTGTGATACATCAGGATCGGCAGCCGCGATGTCCGCGTGCTGCCCGCCCGTCCCAGGGGATGAAAAACCCTCGTGCTCAACGAACGGTCCAGGCGAAAATCGGAAATTTTCACGATTTTAATTTCTGCCCATTATGGCCATTACTGGTCGCGCACAGCGAATCGACTAAACGCAAATAATCCCCTTTGCGCGTGTCCCAACTATTCTGTACCGCATATTTCAAAGCCCGCGCCGCCATTTGCTGGCGGAGGTCTTGGTTGGAAATCATTTCCAGCATGGCCGCCGCCAATGCGTCAGAATTGCCGGAAGGGAAAAAGCGAACCACGGAGTCATTGAAATAATACCGGTCAATCGTGGTGCTGGAAACAATCACTGGGACTCCCAGCGCCATGAACTCCATGATTTTGGTGCTGTAAGCCTTGTCGCCGAATGAATCGGCGCGCTTCGGCACCACACCAAGATCTGCATTGGCCATGACCTCGGCAATTTGACGCACCGATAGAGGATCAAAAAAACGAACCCTGCCATTCAGGCCAAGCTCCTGCGCCAAATCGATCAGACTTTGCTTCATGTTCCCGTCGCCGTAAATATGAAATTCCGCCTGCGGCGTCTGGTCCTTGACCTTTTGAAAGGCGCGCAAGGCAATGTCCAATCCCTGGTGCCATTGCAGTCCTCCCGGAAACAGAATGATGAACTTATCGTGGTTGCGCTGGCGGGCGCGAGGCCAAAAGATGTCGGGATTGACGTTATTGATGAACACCGAGCATCGATCCGCCACCCCGTTTCTGGCCGCGATCGTGTCAAGCCAAAGATGGTTGGAGACTATTACATGATTTGAAAACCGGGCGGAGACCCGTTCAACGTTCTTAAGAATGTCCACCCCGCGCGCATTGGCCGAAATATCAAATTTGCTGGCGTAAAACTCGGGGACGATATCGTGAATGTCCAGGATGATTTTGCTTCCGGCCAGTTTGGGCAGCCACGCGGTGAATACCAGGAAATCAGGCATGTTGTGGACATGGATGAGATCATAACGTTTCTTAAAATGCCGCCAACTGAGCCGGGCCGAGGAAAGAAGACAAAATTGAAGCAGGGGGAATAAATATGAAACCCGGTTTTGCTGGTCCTTGCGGGAACGGCGCTGCACCCGGCAAACATGAACTCCATTAATGGTTTCGTGGGTCGGCAGTTCTTTTTCCCGCTTGAGAGCCAGAACTTCCACGTGATCGCCGCGTTTGGCCAATTCTTCGGCATAGCGCATGACGCGATTGTCATTTTCATAGGCGGAATAAGCCACCATGGCAATTCGACGCGGACGGTCCCGCCGCGAAGAAGGCAGGTCCGCTATTTTCTTTTCCACGGACGGAACGGACTGCTGCTGGGGCGCTGTGTAACTTCGCTCGATTTCTGCAAGGTGAGGCTTGTAACTAACGCGATGCCACGCCGCCAGATCTTTCGGCAACACGTTCCAATAAGAGCCGGCATATCGCTCCGCCACGTGCTGCAAAAAGCTTTCGTAAAGCGCAGCCGGGTAAGTTCGGCCTGTCACTGGCTCACCCGCAAAGCGAACGTAGTCCGGATGTACATTGACCAGGGCCATGCCGCCTTTGCGGGCGATCCAGTCAAGTTTTTTAAACCAAATGTCGGGAGAAGTCTCCCCTAGCAAAAGAAAGAGAGTTGAATCCTGCGGCAGGGTGTAAGGCAGTTCCAGATAACCCCTGCCGTCCAATCCGGGCACCCAGAACGGAAAAATTGTCCCTATATTGTCCGGCTGCGGTTCGAACGGATCGGTATCGAATGTCGATGCGTCATACTCAATATTGAGATCGTGCAGCCATTCCAAATTATGCAGCATGAAACCGGAACGGAAACCCACCGCACCCCACTCCTTTAAATGTTGGTTTATCTGCACCGCTTTGCGCGTAAATTGGTGCCGGCTTTGATAAAGCCGGCCATCGTGGTGCAGATCGTGGATGCCCGTTTCAAAAGAGAGCCGAGCCAGGCATTCCCGCAATTCACGGTTGATCCGATAATCTCCCTCGGGAATAAAATTAAAGGAGGAGCGAAATCCGCATTTCATTTCCAATTCCATCAAGCGCCGGCATTTGTCCACTCCAGCCTGGCTCTCGACATCATGGGTCAAAACGAACGCAAATTTTTTTCCACCCGGCCAGCCAAGCCAGCCTTCCGGGGGTTTTTCTGACCCCGGGAGGATCGGCCAAATGTTTTCCACATGCCGGCGTTGCCACCGAATATACCACTTGCGGGCGCCGTGCCGCACCGATGCCGGCAAGAGGGGCTTGAGGCCGTAATACAGTCTATTTCTAAATCCAGACATGAAACCGATGCAAGTTGACCAATCAAATATCGTGATGCTGGCTGCGCGGACCGTAGGATCGATGCTTATTCAGCACAACCCCCACCTGGGTTTTCGTCTCAGCCAGCACGGCTGCGGCGCGCGTCGCAACGTCGCGATCCGTTTTCCCTGATTCAACCACCAGCAACACCATGTCCATAAACCGGGCCAGGCGGGAAGTGACGCTGATTTGGCTGACGGGAGGCATGTCAAAAATAATGTAATCAAAGTCGCTCGCCCGCATCTTGGGCAGTAAATGACTGAATCTTTTGGGCAAAACGCGGGGAAGACGGTCATCCTCCGGCTGATCTTTGGCTACATAGAGATGGTCGTGAACGAGAGCGCTTTCGCGAGCGCCCTTTTCAAACACTTCTTCCAGGGCGCACGTCAGTTTGCCTTTGTAGAAATGATGCGCCTCGCCGTCGCGGACATTCATATTGACCAGCAAAACATTGCCATCTCCCGTCTCAGAAAGAGATGACGCCAGGCCGGCGGCGGTATTGGTCACTCCCGCGCCCGCAGCACAACTCGTCACAGCCACCAATTTCGGTTTGTGCGTAAGGTTAAGAGCATCAAGATAAGTCACCAACCGGTCGCGCAATGCTTCGTAAAAGGGCTGCAAACCGTCGTTCATCTGCCAAAGTGCAAGGTGCCCGTTCGTCGGAGCCGCGGGGGATGGAGTGGCGCTGCCCGCGTCGGCCGTTGTATCTGTCTTACCGGGCAGGAGAGGAACAGCTTTCACTTTTTTAAGGGCGCGAGACCGGCTCGTTCCGTTCACACGCGGAATCGACATAAAAAAAGGCAAACCGAGCCTGGCCTGGACATCGTTGGCGCGCTTCAGTGACCGGTCCAAAACAAGTTCAATAAGGAACGGCAGCCCAAAGGCAAACGCAAGCCCGCCCAATAGCACCTCGGCAATTATTTTATTAAATTTGCTCAGGGTCCTCGAGGGCGCCGTCGGCGACTCCACCGGGCTTATGTTCGTGCCCGATCCCACCTCTTCAGCGACGCGCGCTTCGTCCAGGCGGCGCGAATAGAAAGATTCCTCTTCCACCGCCAGGTTCTTATCTCGCTGCAACTGGGAAATGGGCCCTTCATAACCCGTCATGAGAGCGGCATTGGTTTCCGTTTGGCTAAGTTGGTAGGCCAGGATTTTGATTTTGGCCGCCAACGCTTCCGCTTTAACTTTTACTTCGCGCAATGCAATTTGCGGATCCGCTCCGGACGCCGCCAACCTGGTAACCATTAAACTCGGGTATTTGGCTTCCAGTTGCTCTTTGACGGCTTCGTCTTGATCGATCTGGGTCTGCTTCGTTCTATAAAGAGAAGTGTTTTCGGTAAATCCTGCGTCAATCATGGCTTGTTGCTGCGCCTGCAAGCTGGTCAATTGACGGCAGATCCTCTGATACTCAGCCGCCTTGGAGGCGGGCACCGCCACAACGTTATTCGATGCACCCGCCGAATTGGTGGATTTGGCCACCGAGGCTGGCTTCGGCAGGGTATTTTCTATTTCCCTAATCGTTTCCTGATACGCCGCATACTCGGCCTCGGCATCCAATTTCTGCCCCAGAATTTTGTTTTCCAAGTCACCGGATAATCGCACGCTGTCATGCACATCATTGATGGTGATGCCAGCCTGATGCTTCAGATCCAGGATTTGTTTGTCCAATTCACTAATGCGAGTTTGCGCTTCCTCCTTTTGCTTTTGCAGAAAATCAACAAACCCGGGACCTTGATGAATTTCATGATGCTTTTTGATATACGCGTCGATCAGCGCGCTCAGAATCGGCTGCACCATTTCCGGATCAGGATGGAGGTAAATAAGTTGCACGACATCACTGCGATTGGCCACGGCCATGAAGCCGCTCTTGACAAGATTAATCGCCGCGGTGCGGTTGGAGCCTCCCCCTGCTTTGGCCAGAATTCTGGAGGCGCCGAGAACGTCCACCACGTTGGTGGCCAGATCCGCGCTGGTCATAACCTCGATTTCAGAATTAACCGCGTTTTCTCCTTGAACATCCCGGTTGGCCAGAGCGTCGGGACCGATTCCCTCTGGTGGTCTGTTGTCTTTGACGTATTTGATCATCAGCTTGGCCTCGGATTGATAAGGCACGGGGCACTGAGACCGCACCACCAGGGCGGCGGCCACCGACACAGCCGACAGTATGGCAATGAGCCATTTATGCCGGAAAAGTATATAATACACATCGCTCACGGTTATCCCGGGCGAAGGTGAAGCGGCATGTTTTGGATTCATGAATTTAAAATTTTGACCAGTTTATGCTCAAGCCAGATGAGGATATAGAATCCGCCCGGCCAGCCGAAGGAGCGGTAGTGGCAGACACGCAAAAACTCGGTTGAACCAGCCCTCCACCCCATCGGTGTCAACCACAAATCGGCCGGATGAAAAATCATACTTGGAATATCGCACGTTTTCTTCAATCGCGCCCAGCGCCATCTTAAAGCGCCGCAGACCCGCGTTGCCCAGAGAGGTGCGGCCCAAATGCAGGGTCGTAAACCCCTTGCCGGCGGATTGCCTGATCGCTTCCCACATCATTAGATTATTCGGCCTCATTTCCTGGCTGCTGTAATCAGAAGCGCCATATTTATAAAGAACCCGCCGACCCTGACAAAAAAAAACTCCCGCCGCCAGCGGTTGATCCTTCAATCGCGCGGTTGCAACAAATCCCTCACCCCCGTCAAGAACATGACGCTGAATGTTCTCGAAAAATCGGATTGGTTGCGGCGGCAGCCCGTGACGGCGGCGCGTCCGGCAATGCAGCGCGTAAAAATCCCGGATTGACGTCAGTCCAGTGCTGAACTCCACCTGCAATCCCGCCGCCCCGGCTTTGCGAATTCCCCGCCGAACGGCGCCGTCCAAACGCTGGAAAAGAACCTCGCCCCCGACAGCAAGATCGATTACGTGCCCATAAAAAGTCAGCGACGGCAAAGCCCCAGTCCATCCACCATCGAAATTCCTGCACTCGAGCGATTTCCACCGCCGCTGCCGCCCCACATCCATGGCTGCCTCATACAGAGCCCCGCCATCCGCATCACCCGGCCTCAGTGCGGCACAAAAATCCGTAAAAGGCAGCGAAACTCCCCGTCGGCCTGTCCAGGGACTGCACACTTCCATGATCGGAAGCAACTCAACAAGTTGTGAGCCCTCGAAACGGCAGATATAAACAGGCGTATGACCATACGTTTGCTGCAGCACCCGCGCCCAACCAGTCCTGTGAAAAATGAAGGCTTGCGAGTGCCCCGCCAAAAGCGAATTCCATTCCGGATGCTCCATCGGATCCACCACGATATACTTTGCTTTGATCGATGGATCGGATGATCGCTTGATTTTTTCATGCTCGGTTGCAGGCATTATTTCAGGCAGTTGCTCAGCGGCTTTCGTCCGCTGATACACATTTTCAATTCATCGGCCACGGCATGAATCTGGGCCTTGCCCAACTCCGGAAACATGGGCAACGATAGAAATTCCTCCGCACATATCTCTGCGACGGGGAAGGACCCTTTTTCGTGGCCCAGAAAACGATAGGCCTCCTGTAAATGGATCGGAATCGGATAGTGGATGGCGCAGCTTATCCCCTTATCCGCCATGGATTGCATCACTTGATTGCGATTCTGAACGCGCACTGCGTAAATGTGATAAACATGGCGGCCTTCCGGCGACTGAAACGGAGTGATGATTTGTTCGGTTTCGCCGAGAATCTGGTCGTAAAGCAGAGCATGGGCCTGCCGCTGCACGTTGCCGACATCCAATCGCTTTAGCTTAACACTAAGCACCGCGCCTTGAATGCCATCCATCCGGGCATTCCAACCAATTTGAGAATGATAGTATTTACGGTGCTGCCCGTGATCGCGCAAAACCCGGATCTTTTCGGCTAATTGCTCATCGCTGGTGACAACGCCGCCCGCTTCCCCCAGGGCGCCCAGGTTTTTCCCGGGATAAAAACTAAAGCAGCCCGCCACCCCCATGCTCCCCGCCTTGCGCCCCTTGTACATCGCCCCATGCGCCTGACAAGCGTCTTCCACAACTGGAATTTTTCGCCGCGCAGCGATTTCAAGAATCGGATCCATGTCGGCGCACTGGCCAAATAGATGAACCGGAATGATCGCCTTGGTTTTCGAAGTAATCGCCGATTCGAGCAGGTTCGGGTCCAGCGTATAAGTACGCTCGTCGATGTCCACGAACTTGGGCCGCGCCGAACAATAGCTGATGGCTTCGGCAGTGGCCATGAAAGTGGACGGCACCGTGATGACTTCGTCCCCCGGGCCCACGCCCAAGGCAAGCAAGCTGAGCCAAAGCGCATCTGTGCCATTGCCCACGCCCACGGCAAAAGATGACCCGCAGTATTGGGCGAATTCACGTTCGAAAGCGGCCACAAACGGCCCACCGGCAAAAGCGTTGCTGTCAATAACACCGCGAATGGCCGCGTCCAATTGTTCGCGAATCGCTTTGTGATGGGCGCTTAAATCCAGAAAGGGAACTTTCATAAAGAGGTCGATTACTTGACAGGCGGCTTGGCTGTTTTAATGATGCGCGCGGGATTTCCGGCCACGGTCGCGCCCGCGGGCACATCGCGCGTCACTACGCTGCCTGCCCCCACCATCGCTCCCGCCCCGATGGTGATGCCGCACAAAAGCGTCGCCCCGGAACCAATCGAAGCACCCCGCTTGACATGCGTCGGAATACATTTCCAATCCGCCTCGGTTTGCAAGGCGCCGCTGTCATTGGTGGCCCGGGGATGGAGATCGTTGATAAAAGTGACGTTGTGGCCCACAAAAACATCGTCCTCCAGAATCACCCCTTCGCAAATGAAAGTGTGACTGGAGATTTTGCAACGGGAGCCAATGCGGGCGCCTTTTTGAATCTCAACGAAGGTGCCGATCTTTACGTCATCGCCGATTTCGCATCCGTAAAGATTGGTAAAGGCGTAAATACGCACGCCTTTGCCCATTTTAACATCGGGCGCTATCTGCTGATAGGCTTGGGAAGGAGACATGATGCCGGACATCGCGCTTAAAGAGCAACGCGTGCGGCTGGAGGGCGGGTGACTGGAACGGGCCACTTGGCTTCTGCTTCTTTTTGCTTGCCGTTCCTGCCTTCGGGCTGAAGAACTCCGTTAACCGGGGTCGCCGGCACGGAAGTTTGGGAAGCCAACTCCACCGGACTGCCGCCAAGCCTCAGCGAGGCTGAGGACGCTTCGAGAATTTTGACCAATTCCAGTCCTTTTTCCCCGCTGGTCAATGGCTGCCTGCCGTGCTGGATGCACTCCAGGAAATGCTGGCATTCGGTTTTGAGAGGTTCTTCCTGTTTGATATACGGAGCATAGGTATCTCCGTAGTGGTATGCGTAATGAAACTCGGCGAAAGTGTCGTAATGCGGTGGACGCTCCACGCGCGCGTCAAAAATTCGTATCTTTTCCTGCTGAGCCACATCATCGTAAACAATCATGCGCTTGCTGCCGACAATGGTCATTTCCCTGACTTTGCGGGGGTCAAGCCAACTGCTGTGTATAATGGCCGATCGATCCTTGTGAAAGCTCAGGCTCATCGAAGTGACGTCTTCAACCCCGGGCGTGACGTGCGCGCTGCCGCGGCAGTTGACGCTGTAGGGCTGCTCTTCCAATAAGTGCAGGATAATTGAAATGTCATGCGGAGCCAAATCCCAGGCCACGTTGATGTCCTTCTGGAACAATCCCAAATTAAGCCGCCGCGCGCAGATGTAGCGAATATCTCCCACATCCCCGCGGTCAATAATCTCCTTAATTTTCCTCACTGCGGGCGAATAAAGGAACGTATGGCCGATCATTAGCACCAATCCCTGTTTGTGGGCAATATCCACCAACTCGGCGCACTCTTCCGAGGAGGCAGCCATCGGTTTTTCGATCAACGTATGTTTTCCAGCCAACAAACTCGCCTTGGCCATCGAGTAATGCAGTTTGACCGACGTGGCAATCACCACCGCATCGATTCCCACCCCGTTGAGCATGTGGCCGTAATCTTTTTCACCTTTGACCTCCGGATACAACGCGCTCAAGTGCTTGAGCCGTTCCTGGCTCAGATCGCACATCATTTTTAACTCACATTCTGGCAGAGATCGAAAATTGCGCACAAGATTGGGACCCCAGTATCCACAACCTACTACTCCAACTTTGATTTGTTTCATATTTTCTCCGTTTTGCGAATTCTTGCGCTAACTGACAGAAAGCAGACGCCATTCCATAGTGTCCGCAGGGTCGTTTTCATGGGGAAACCTTCACTGTTTTTTTCGCGCCAACGGAGCCTGATTTGCTCCGTGCTCCTTTCATCTCCCAAACCAGCTTCAAAATCGCCGGAACCGTCAGCAAAATAATCTTAATGTCCAGCCACAAGGATTTATGCTGCACGTAATATAAGTCCAAATTAATTTGCTCCTCAAAAGTCGTTTTGTTTTTGCCGCTCACTTGCCATAGACCCGTCAAGCCCGGCGGCGCCTCGCAACGGCGTTTGTGGCGAGGCAAATACAGATCGAATTCATACGGCGTGCAGGGCCGCGGCCCCACCAAACTCATTTCGCCGCGCAAAATATTGATTAACTGGGGCAGTTCGTCCACCCCCATCGCCCTCAGTATCAGTCCCCCAAAAATAAGCCTCTTATCGCTGCAATCCAATTTCTTGGTCGCATGATTTGAAGTGATCAACTGCTTTAGATGGGCCTGATGAACGGTCGTGTCCGCATTGATTTTCATCGTGCGGAATTTCAGACACATGAAACTTCTCCCAAACGTCCCGATCCGCCGCTGCCGGAAAAATGCGGGGCCGGGAGAAACCAATTTAATGAAAAAAGCGACAACCAGCCCAACGGGGAGAAGCACCGGAAGCGATAGCAGAACACACGCGACATCCAGACTGCGCTTCCAGCCCGGCAATGGGTCCTGCGCAGTCGCGAGTAGCGACTCCTGTCGATCTTCACGCAGAGAATAATCCATGCTGATTGAAGATGCGTCGTTTGGCTTCAGCATTGCAATAATGGGAAGCCGGTACTGTCGGCCCCCCCTTTACACTCGAATCTTCCGGAAACGGGTTGTTTCCGCGGCAATCGCGAATGCTTTAATTTAATATTGATAACGCCCAAACCAACACTCCCCCGAAACGACTCGAAAAAAACCTTCGACTCGTACTTGGGCTCGAAACCATCCGTCGAATCCTTCACGCTCATCCTCAATTCCAGCCGAATTCCCAGGCACGGCCACGCCCGCTCAATTTTGCGTGTCTAACGACCTAAAAAATGAAAACCCCGCCAAATACCCACGCATTTCTCGTTTACTATCCCCCTGAAACTCCCGCTCAATACTCTGCGCAAGGCTCCGCACTTGCTGGCCGAAGTCACTTTCGCCAGTTCCAAGACTTGAATGCCCTTTCTTCCCATATTTTTTGATCAAACCCTGTCCGAGTGGCACAGGCTTAACTCGCAACGGCAACGTCCGGTAGATTGGGCGTCGCCAGCAAGGGCAACAGGTCGGCAACCCGCCGGTTTTCGATCTTCAAAGACTTTCGATCGACTTCCGTCAAAGTAACCCTTCCCAAGAAATCAAGCAGTATTTGTACCCTTTGCCCGGCTGATAATGCGCGCACCACCATTCCAGGAAATCCCATAAAGGCGCCTTCTACAATTGTCACTTCCGCCCCCGGCACAACCCCATCTTGCACAATCAAAGGTTCCTCTGATTCAAAGCATTGCTTCAATTCTTCAATCGCGCTATCCGGCACCGGGGGAATCCTCCGCCCAAAATGCACCAGACTGCTGATTCCAGTGACGTGGCGAATTTCGTCCAATTTGTTCTCAAGAACACAGCGAACGAAGATGTAACAGGGAAAAAGCGGCTCCACTACCCGCATGACACCCCGTCGAGTCGCCCGCTCCATGCGCAAACGGGGGTGAAAAACCTCCAGACCCAGATTTTTACCAATGTTGGCCGCCGCAATATGCTCGTGCTTCGGCTTGGTCCGGGCGCAATACCATTCTGGATTTGTGATTTGCATCAACTTGAGGCCCAAACGATTATTACTTAATTCTCTTCACGCCTTGTCGGCTCTTCATCTGTCAATTCCACCCTTTGCAGGCGTACACGTCCAAGTGCGGCGATCCAATTATAATTCACAAGACCGAGTATAGTGAAATCCGAGTGCTCGTCAAGTGCTTTTTTCGCCTTGTTCTCGATTTATGCACATTGTGTTCACAGGGTTATTCGCATTCGTGCGAAAACTTTGCCAGGCGAAAACCACGCGCCACATCAACCCTTCAAAGCCCCAGAAGGTTGGACTACAACCCTTTCTTCAATTCTCGATAGAATCGAATCAGGTTGTTGGTGGAACTGTCATGCTTGAGGCGCGACTGATTTTCGCTTTCCAACTCCGGAATGATGCGTTGCGCCAGCACTTTGCCCAATTCCACACCCCATTGGTCAAAAGAGTCAATCCCCCAAATCAGCCCCTGCGTAAAGACGATGTGTTCGTATAGAGCGATAAGGCGGCCCAGGACCGCCGGGGTCAAACGGTCCGCCAGGATGACATTGGACGGACGATTTCCCTCAAAGACACGGTGCGGCGCCAGCCAGTCCGGCGTGCCTTCCGCTTTGACCTCCTCCGCCGTTTTGCCGAAGGCCAGTGCTTCGGCTTGGGCAAATACATTGGCCAGGAGCAGGTCATGGTGCCGGCCCAACGGCGTCAGCGCGTGCGCGAAGGCGAGAAAATCGCAGGGAATCAACCGCGTCCCCTGGTGGATCAGTTGGTAAAACGAGTGCTGACCGTTGGTGCCAGGCTCGCCCCAGTAGATCGGGCCTGTCTGATGCGCCACTTTTTTTCCCGCCAGCGTGACGTGCTTGCCGTTGCTTTCCATGGTCAATTGTTGCAGGTAGGCCGGAAAACGTTTCAGATACTGCTCGTAAGGCAAAACGGCCACCGTCTCCGCCCCGAGAAAGTCATTGTTCCAAATCGAGAGCAACCCCATCAACACCGGCAAATTCTTTTCAAACGGCGCCGTGCGAAAATGTTCGTCCATCTCGTGAAAGCCGCCCAGCATCGCCAGAAAGTTCTCCGGCCCTATGGCCAGCATGGTGGAAAGCCCAATCGCCGAATCCATCGAGTAACGTCCGCCCACCCAGTCCCAAAATCCGAACATGTTGGCCGGGTCGATGCCGAAAGCCTTCACTTTCTCGGCATTCGTCGAAACCGCCACGAAATGCTTTGCCACTGCCTGCGCATTTCCGCCCAACCCCTGCAACAACCAACCGCGCGCACTTTGCGCGTTGGTCATGGTCTCCAGCGTCGTGAACGTTTTCGAGGACACGATCAGGAGCGTCTCCGCCGGATCAAGATCTCGCACCGCTTCGATCAAATCGATCCCGTCCACGTTGGACACGAAACGAAAAGTCAGGTTCCGCTCGCTGTAATGCTTCAGCGCCTCATAAGCCATCACGGGACCGAGATCAGATCCGCCAATCCCGATATTGACAACATTCCGAATGCGCTTGCCCGTATGTCCTTTCCATACGCCGCTCCGAACGCGATTGGAAAAATCCGCCATCTTATCCAGCACGGCATGGACTTCCGGCACGACATTCTTGCCGTCCACAAGAATGGAAGATCCCTTGGGCGCGCGAAGGGCGACATGCAGGACCGCGCGGTTCTCTGTCACGTTGATCTTCTCGCCTCCGAACATGGCGTCGATGCCCGCCCTCACGTTAGACTGCTCCGCCAATTGAAAGAGAAGCTGGAGCGTTTCCTGGGAAATGCGGTTCTTCGAATAATCGAGAAAAAGCCCAGCCGCCTTCGCCGTCATGCGTCCGCCCCGTTTTGGATCGTCGGCGAACAGTTTGCGCAGATGCAGCGCGCCGATTTTTTTGCAATGAGCCGCCAGCGCTTTCCAGGCATCGCGTTTGGCCGGGGATTTGACTTTTGTTTTCATGCTTAGAACCTTCCAATTTGTCCGTTCCCGGCCAGCCTAATTCATCCACAACACTTTGCAATAATTAGTCGCAGATACGGCCCGTAAAGCGGAACAGAGATTTTCCGTCAATCGGTTGGTTTTTCGTTGAAATTTCCGGTTGAAAACTCAGATTAAAAATCGTGAATATTTACGCTTTTTACGCCCGACAAACGCAGAACGCATTATTGATAAGGTGAGCCACCAAAAAGGATCATGCTCGCGGCTTGATAAAGAACCTGGGCAGATCCCGCATGCCATGAAGGACGCGCACGATCACAACGACCTTGCCGCGTGTTTGGTACGGCGCGAGCCGTTTTTATGTTCTCCATGAAGTTCCTTGCGAAGATCGCTCCAAAAGCCGGGGTCTCCCGGCAAATCGGGGCTGTCAAGCCCTTCTTGGATTTCCTGTTCCAGCCAATCCGGCGCTTGTCCTCCGATTTCTTCTTGTTCTCTCCAGCGGCGCAGGCTTTCACGGATGACATCGCTGGCATCCAGGTAGGTGCCCGTCTTGATCTTCTTGGACACGAACTTTTCCAGGGTCGGGGCCAGAGCAACTTTCATGACTTTAGCTTACCGAATCCTGCTCAATAAAGCAACGGAGGTCTGCTTGAAACCGCGACAACGCGAACGACGCGAAAAACGCCAACGCCGGAAACAGCATTCAGACAGCCCAGCCAATCCCACACGGGATTGAATCATTCAGCCCAGCGGTTGGCACGATTCCAATCGTGCCTACCCTGGGTAAAAAACGCAGAATCATAGCAACCCTGTAAGGGTTGACTGGAGTTTGGCCCCGACTAGATAAATCACGGTGTTGGCCGATTTTTTTTGTTGCCATTATCTAGTTATATAACTAGTATAGACCATTATGGGTTATCCAACTAAAGTTCAGCTCATTCAACGCAAGGAAAGCCAGCAGTGGTACATCAACTTTCCTGCGGCCATCGCCCAAGGCATGGATTTTGCCAAGGGCGAAGACGTGCAATGGACCATCGCCGACAAGGGCCACCTGATTTTATCCCGGGAAAAGGTGCCCCCTAATCCGATTGCTTTAAAAAAAACTCCTCCCTTCTCCAAGAAGTCGAAGACCTGATGGAGCAGTGCGCCGATGCCTTTGTCTCACCCGAGTCCTGGGCCCGGGGCCGCCGCCACTGCCTTTCCCATCTGGTCGGTTTTGGGCGGCACACCATCACCGGCTTGTTGCGCAACCAAAACCGCACCCAGCAGGATTGGTCGGCGGATTACCGTTTTTATGCCGAGGACCGGGTCGAGGTCGGAAAGATTTTCCAGCAGGTTCGGGCCCAGGTCGAACAGTGCGGCCAGCCCGGCGACGCGTTGGTGGTGGCCATGGATGATTCCATTCTGCGCAAAACCGGACGCCGCATCTTCGGGTCCGGTTATCGGCGCGACCCCATGAGCCCGCCTTTCCAGGTCAACTTTGTCCGCGGCCTGCGCGTCTTGCAGATCTCGGCTGCGGTGCGCCAGGGCCCATCCGGCGCCGCCCGCCTGATCCCGATTGATTTCCAACACGCCGCCCTGCCAGCCAAGCCACATAAAAAAGCGCCGCTGGAACAACCTGAGGCTTACCGGGCCGAAAAGGCCAAAAGGAACATCAACCTCGTGGGCGCACAACGCCTGGCCGATTTGCGCCGGCAGATGGACGAGGGCGGTTCGGCCGCCCGCCGCCTCCTGGTCACGGTGGACGGAAGATTTACCAACTCGACCGTGCTGCGCCAAATTCCCCAACGCACCGTCCTCATTGGGCGGGTGCGCAAGGATGCAGTTTTTTTTCATCCTCCGCAGAACCAGCCCGAGCGCGGACGCAAACGCAAGTATGGCCTGCGCAGCCCAACCCCCGAGGCCCTGCTCAAAGATCCGGCTGTGCCCTGGCAAAAACTCCCGGCCTATTCAGCCGGTCAAACCTATGAGTTCAAAATCAAAACCCTGGGTCCGGTTTACTCCGCCATGGACAAAGGACAAAACCCATTGCGCCTGCTGGTCATTGAACCGGTTCCCTACCGCAACAGCAAAAAGAGCAAACTGGAACGCCGTGAACCGGCCTATTTAATCTGCACTGACCCCGATCTGCCGCTGCAGGAACTGCTTCAGGCCTATCTCTGGCGCTGGGACATCGAAGTTAATTTCAGGGACGAAAAAACCATTCTGGGCGTGGGACAAGCCCAAGTGCGCTCGGAGTCTTCCAACCAGAACGCCCCAGCCCTGGCCGTGGCCGCCTACGCCATGCTGCTGCTGGCCTCGGTCAAAACCTACGGCGCCGAAGGCAAGCCCGAGACCTTTCAGAGTCCAAGTTGGTACCGGCGCAAACCCACACAACGGGCCACTACCAATGAACTGATCAACCAACTGCGTTACGAACTATGGGCCCAGTCACTATCCACGAATTTTACCGGCTTCAGCCAAAAACCAGACCCAGGCCAGAACGGCCTAAAATGTGATCACCCTCTGGCTGCCGCCGTGTCTTTAAGCGTGAAATAGAAAAATGGGGCCAAACTCCAGGCAACCCTGTAAGGGTTGAATTCTTTGCTTAGAGCGTTTTAAGAAATAGTGTAGCCATTCGGAGCGAGGATTTTTGGGTTTTAGCGAAGTTTTGGCGAAGGAGCATGCCCGCAGCGGCCTTCCCATGAACTGCGATTATGCACCATTCACAGGGGCCTCCTTGGGTTGGAAA
>Ga0182030_10004112_pt1 | contig 31019 bp, 32 predicted proteins | sample 812S3MmetaG_FD_121299 | JGI IMG/M metagenome (GOLD analysis project Ga0182030, IMG submission 121299) | Permafrost microbial communities from Stordalen Mire, Sweden - 812S3M metaG (Illumina Assembly) | ecosystem: Environmental > Terrestrial > Soil > Wetlands > Permafrost | place: Sweden...
TACGCGTATTGGGTGTCGGAGTTCGGCGGCTTCTCGGACGATCCGAAAAACCGGGGCGTCGTGCGCGACGTCATCGCCGATGCACCGCTGAGCGTCATCTTCGTGCTCGCGCAGCCCTCCGGGACGTTCTTGCGCAACATCGCGATGCAGTCGTTCCTGATCGGCTCGCCGGCCGCGATCAAAAGCGACCCGCAGGCGTTCGAACAGCATCCGGTGGGCAGCGGTCCGTACGTGCTGCGCGAATGGCTGCGCGACGATCACATCACGCTCGATGCCAACCCGCACTACGGCGGTGCCGAACGCCCGGCGATCAAAACCGTGGTGATCCGCGACATTCCGGATCAGGCGACGAGCGTGCTGTCGATCCAGAAGGGCGAGCTCGCCATGCTCACCGACGTGCGTTCCGACGACGCGGCGATGCTCGCCAAAGAGCCCGACATCGCGATCGTTCACCAACCGTCGAACAACTTGGCCTACCTCGCCATGAACATAGAGAAGAAGCCGTTCGACAACGTGCTCGTGCGGCGTGCGGTGGCGCAGGCGATCGACATCCCGGCGATCATCCACGCGCTCTACGGCCCGGGTACGGTCGAAGGCGACAACTGGACGCCGCCGGGCATGCTCGGCGAAAACACGCACATCAAGATCTGGCCGCACAACGTGTCCGAAGCCAAACGGCTGCTCGCACAAGCCGGCTTCCCGCACGGATTCTCGACCACGCTGTTTCTGCCGACCACGCCGCGTCCGTACATGCCCGACCCGCAACGACTGGCCGAAGCGATCCAAGCCGATCTCAAAGATGCGGGGATCAACGTGACGCTCGAACCGCTCGAGTTCGGCGTGTTCCTGGCCAAGATTCAGAACGGCGAACATTCGATGTGCCTGATCGGCTGGAGCGGCGACAACGGCGATCCGGATAATTTCTACTATCCGTTGCTCGATCAGGATTCGGCCGTGAAGCCGTACGCGCAGAACTACGCGTTTTGGCGCGATCCCGAATTTCATCGCCTGATGCTCGCGGGCCAGCGGACGGTGGACGAGGCGAAGCGGCGCGCGATCTACGAACGCGCGGCGCAACTGGTGCACGACCAGGTGCCGGCCATCTCGCTGTTGCACACGCCGGTGCCGCTTGCGCTGCGCACGTCCGTGCACGGCTTCGTGCCGAGCCCGGACACGACTTTTCACTTCGAACTGATGACGACGGGGACGTAATGCACGAGGATTGTCTGTTCTGCAAGATCGTCCGCAAGGAGATCAACGCCAAGGAAGTCTTGCGCGACGAGCACGTCGTGGCGTTCCACGACCTCAACCCACAGGCGCCCACGCACGTGCTGGTGATCCCGACCGTGCATGCCGAGCATCTCTCCGACTTCGCCAAGCAAGGCAACCCCGTGACCGCCGGCCGCCTCCTGGCCGCCGCTGCCGAGATCGGCACCCGCTTCGGCCCCAACGGCTACCGGGTGGTCATGAACGAGGGCCCCGACGCCGGCCAGAGCGTCCACCACCTCCACGCCCACGTCCTCGCCGGCCGCCCCCTGGCCTGGCCCCCCGGCTAGCCCTTCCCTGTCATTCCGAGCGGAGCGCCGCAGGGCGCGTAGTCGAGGAACCAGCCGCAGTGTTTGACCTAGAGCTCCGTCGGTGATAGCATTACGCGTTGGGCCCCAAAGGGTCCGGAATGACGGCTTTGAGCCGGGCGAAGGGAGGGTTGTTCGTGGAAGTACGCATTGCACCGGGAGAAACGATCGAGAGCGCGTTGCGCCGTTTTAAAAAGGCCACGCAGAAGGCCGGCGTTCTCGCCGAAGCCCGCAAGCACGAGCACTACGAAAAGCCTAGCGTTCGTCGCAAAAAGAAGTCCGCCGCCGCCCGGAAACGCCGAGCCTAGCCGGTTCCCCGAAGAAAACCCCGGAAGGCGTCTCTGAGAGGCGCCTTCCGATTTTAGAGACTGTGTGGACCGCAGCGTAACGGAGCGCAGCGCAGTGCAGTCGAGGACCACACCTGTGAGCGTTAAAGACCAGATTTCCGCCGATCTCAAAGAGGCCATGAAAGCGCGCGACCAGGTGCGCTTGGATACGCTGCGCAGCGTGCTGTCGGCGTTCACCTACAAGCGCGTCGAGGCGGGCCACGATCCGACCGACGACGAGCAACTGGCCCTCGTGCAGAAGCTGGTCAAACAGCGCAACGACTCGATCGTGGAGTTCACTAAGGGCGGACGTCCCGAACTCGTCGAAAAAGAAACCCGGGAACGCGACATCCTCCAGCACTATCTGCCGGCCCAGAAGTCGGCCGACGAGGTCCGCGCGATCGTGCGCACGGCGCTCGCCGCTATCCCCGCGGAGGGGCGTAACCAGGGAGCCGCAATGAAGGTCGTCATGCCGCAGCTCAAGGGCCTCGCCGACGGCAACATCGTGCGCCAGATCGTCACCGAGGAGCTCGCCAACGCGTAACCCGGCACCGCCGGCCCGGTAGAACGTACCGTGTTCGCCGACCTCTTGCGATTCGTCTCCGACCCTTCCATCAGCGGGGTGTTGCTGGCGATCGGTTTGGCCGGCTTGCTGATCGAGATGCAGACGCTGCACCTGGTTGCCGGAGCGATCGGGATCGCGGCGTTCGCGCTGTTCTTCGGCAGCCACGCGTTCATCGGCGCCTCCGACAGCCTGCCGGCCGCTCTCGCGGCGATCGGCGTCGTGGGCGTGCTGCTCGAACTGCACATCGTTCCCGGCCACGGTGTCTCCGGGATCTTGGGATTGCTGGCGCTCTTTGCCGGGATCGTGCTCGCGTTCGGATTTCCGCTCGCGTTCGTGGCCGCGCAATCGATGGCGATCGCGATCGTGCTGACGGTAGTCATCTTCGTTATTGCGGCGCGCGTGTTTCCGCAGAACGCGTTCATGCACCGGCTGGCATTTACCGGCGTGCAAGGCAAAGAGTACATCGCTGCGCCCGATCGTCGCGGGTTGATCGGCCAAGCCGGTTTCGCCACGTCGTATCTGCGGCCGGCCGGCTACGCTGCCATCAATGGCCAGAAGGTCGATGTGCTCACCGAAGGTGAGTTCGTTCCGGCCGGTACACCCATTACCGTCACTCGAGTTGAGGGTGCGCGCATTTTCGTGCGCCCAAGGAGCGAACCCATGCCCAAGAGTTGGAAGCGACCGTGATCGGCTTCGCCTCGTTGTTCGCCTTAGGCGTCATCGTCGTCATCTTTGTCATCCTCGTGTTGCTGCTGTACTATTTCCCTCTCGGGCTGTGGATCCGTACGCTCGCCGCGGGGGTGCCGCTCTCGATCGGCGCGCTGATTCGCATGCGCGTGATCGGCGTGCCCGCGGGCGTGATCGTTGCGAATCTCGTTCGCTCGCGGAAAGCCGGCCTGAACCTCACCGTGGATCAGCTGCAGTCGCACGTGCTCTCGGGCGGCAACGTCGAGAACGTCACGCTGGCGATGATCGCCGCGCAACGCGCGCAGATTCCGCTCGAGTGGCAGCGCGCGGCCGCGATCGACCTCGCCGGACGCAACGTGCTCGAAGCGCTGCAGACGTCGGTCACGCCGAAGGTCATCGAGACGCCGACCTTTCAGGGGGTGGCGCAAAACGGAATCCAGCTCAACGTGAAGGCGCGCATCACGGTGCGCAGCAACCTCGATCGCTACGTCGGCGGCGCCGGCGAACCGACGATCGTGGCGCGCGTCGGTGAAGGCGTCGTCTCCGCGGTCGGTGCGGCGGTCGATCACAAAGAAGTGCTGGAGTATCCCGATCGCATCTCCAAAGCGGTGCTCGCGAAGGGCCTCGATGCGGGAACCGCGTTCGAGATCGTCTCGATCGACATCGCCGACGTCGATGTCGGCAAGAACATCGGTGCCGAATTGCAGACCTCGCAGGCCGAGGCCGACCGGCGCATCGCGCAAGCGAAGGCGGCCGAACGGCAATACGCAGCGCTGGCGGCAGAGCAAGAGATGAAGGCCGAAACGCAACGCATGCGCGCTAAGGTCGTCGAGGCCGAAGCGCAGGTGCCGGTCGCCCTGGCCGATGCGTTTCGCAGCGGTAACCTCGGCGTGATGGACTACTACCGCATGAACAACATCAAGGCCGACACCGAGATGCGCGGCGCGATCGGTTCCAACGTCGGCGATACCCCGTCACCGGACGTGCCGAAGTAATGGAGCACGGCGCCGGCAATCTCGTCCCGGTCATCATTTGGGGCCTCTTTGTCGTCGTCGCGATCCGGCGCTGGTTCAAGCGCACCGCCCGGGCCGCGGCGCCGCCTGCGCCGCCCCGGCCGGCCGCCCCGCCCCCGGCAGCTCCGGCACCGCCCGTACGGCGCCGGCTCGCCCCTCCCGCCGCGCCGCGGCCGCTCGTCGCGCAGACCTTCTCCATGCCCGCCCCAGCCGCAGCCGGGCCCACGATGGGCGAAACGCTACCGGCCGAGGCCGCTGCGGCCTTCCCGGCGCTCGATCTCTCCCTGCCCGACACGCCGGGGGTGCCGGCGGCGGCCGGGAAGCGCCGGCGCGTCCGGACCATCGGCGGCGGCGCGGCCTTCGGCAGCCCGGCCTGGGCGGCCAACGCAATCGTTGCCAACGAGATCCTCGGAACGCCGGTGGGGCTGCGCCCGGGTGCCACCGTCGGGATACCGCACGCGTTCTAGAGGGTAACCCAAACTGCCGAAGGAGCTCTGACTGCCCGGGATCACAACCGAATCGACGTTCGCCCTCGCGGGTCTCGACGACCATCTGCGCTTTTATGGGCATCACGATCGCAACATCAGCGCGCTCGAGGCGCTGATCCCCGTGGTCGTACGCGTCGATGGCGAAACGCTCCATCTCAGCGGCGAGCGCGAAGCGGTACGCCGCGCCGGCGACGTCCTCGATGCGATGCTGCAGGCGGCGCTGGCCGGAACGCACGTGACGCCTGACGACGTGGCGTTTTCCGCGCGCACGCTGGCCGCCGAGAGCATTCCGGCGACGCTCTTCGTCACGCAACGCGGCAAAGAGATTCGGCCGAAGACCGCCGGCCAGCGTGCGTTCGTCGCGAGCATCGCGAAGAACACGCTGACCTTCGGCATCGGTCCGGCGGGAACGGGCAAGACGTTTCTCGCCATCGTGATGGCGGTGCGCGCGCTCAAGGAGCGCGAGGTTTCGCGCATCGTGCTCTCGCGGCCGGCCGTCGAAGCCGGCGAGAAACTCGGCTTTTTGCCCGGCGACCTCAAAGAAAAGGTCGATCCGTACTTGCGGCCGCTCTACGATGCGCTCGGCGAATCGCTCGACGACGCGACGGTCGGCAAGTACCTCGAACGCGGCGTGATCGAGGTAGCGCCGCTCGCGTACATGCGCGGCCGCACGCTTTCCGATGCATACGTGATTCTCGACGAAGCGCAGAACGCGTCGCGCGAGCAGCTCAAGATGTTTCTCACGCGTTTGGGTCCGGGTTCGAAGATGATCGTGAGCGGTGACGTCACGCAGATCGATCTGCCGCGCGGCGCGCAGAGCGGACTCGCCGAAGTGGAACGCCTCTTCAGCGAGATCGACGACGTGGGCATCGTGCGCCTGAACGTATCGGACATCGTGCGCCATCCGCTCATCGCGAAACTCGTTGCCGCCTACCAACGCGCCGGAGACGCGTAAGCCATTCCCGTTTACTTCGCCAACCGGACGCGCGGCACGGGGTTGCGCGCCGCTGAACTGCGGGCTACGCTGGAACGTCTCTTGGCCGAAGTCGGTGCCGATGCCGCAACGGTTTCGCTGAGCCTCGTGCGCGATCCGGAGATGCGCGAGCTCAATCGCGAACACCGGCAAAAGGACCAGCCCACCGACGTGCTGAGCTTTCCGCTCTACGAACCGGACGCGTTCGAACGGCACGGCCGTACGCATCCGCGGGCAGCCGCGCAGGCGAACGAGCTCATGCTCGGCGACATCGTGATCTCCGTCGACACGGCGCGCGCGCAGGCCGCGGCCTACGACGCCCCGCTGGGGCGCGAGATCGAGCGCCTGCTGATCCACGGGGTGCTGCACCTCTGCGGACACGATCACGAAAAAGCCGGCGAACGGCGCGTGATGGAACGTGAAGAGCGGCGCCTCGCCGAAGCGATCGGGATGCCCTGGCCGTATCTGGGTGAGCTGCGATGAACGATCCTCGGCCGCCGCGCGAGGCTCCCGCCGTACACGACGTGCGCGAGCACGTATTTTGGCGTTCGTTCCACCACGCGTTCGAAGGGATCATCTACGCGACGCGCACGCAGAGCAACATGCGGCTGCACCTCGTTGCGGCCGCGCTGGTGCTGGCGGCTACGCTCTACTTGCGGTTACAGCGGCCCTACGTGATCGGCATCGTGGTGACGGTTGCGATGGTGCTGGCGTTCGAGCTGGTCAACACGGCGGTTGAGGCGCTGGTCGATCTCATGACCGAGGCGCAGCACCCGCTGGCCAAGGTGGCCAAAGATGCGTCGGCCGGCGCGGTGCTGGTGGTCGCTTTTGCCGCCGTCATCGTCGGGTACCTCACGTTCTATGAGGGTATCCTGGCCGGCGGCGACCAGGTCTACCGGGCGGCCCTTGCGCTGCCGGCCAACGCCGTTTTCATCGGTCTCGTCATCGTCGGGATCGCAACCGTGATTGCCAAGGCCAAGGTTGGCCGTGGATCGGCGCTGCAGGGCGGTGCGGTCAGCGGCCACGCGGCGCTGGCGTTCGCGTCGGCGACCTTCATCTCGCTGCTCGGGCACAGCGCGCTGCTGGCCGCGCTGGCGTTCTTTCTCGCCTTGCTCGTAACCCAAAGCCGGGTCGAGTCGGGCATCCACTCGGCGCGCGAGGTGTTTTTCGGCGGCGTCCTGGGGGTCGGCATCAGCTACGGCCTCTGGCTCTGCCTGCGAGGTCCGCTCCATGTGGTATAATCGAGCCCGCTTGTGAACGACTACTGGCTGGAGCTGATCGTCCTCGTGCTTTTCGTGGGCGCGGCTGCGTTTTTCGCGGGCTCCGAAGCAGCCATCGTCTCGGTTTCGCGCATCTCCGCGCGGACGTTTGCCGAGAAGGGCGTCCCCGGCGGCACGCGCCTGCAGAAGATCCTCGAGGATCGCAACCGGACGCTGACCACGATCCTGATCGCCAACACCTTCGTGCTGCTGGCGACGAGCGGGTTTGCTACCTATCTGTTCGTTGAACTCGGTATCCCGCAGGCACCCCTGTGGTCGACGCTGATCACCACGATCGTGCTGCTGATCTTCGGCGAGATTTTGCCCAAGACGCTGGCCGTTTCGAACAGCGCGCGCGCCGCACTGCGCCTCGCCGCACCGCTCATGTTCTTCATCTGGCTGCTCACGCCGCTCACCTCGCTGCTGCTCGCGACGACCAACCTGATCGTGCGCCTCTTCGGCGGTTCGCAGCCGCACGGTCCGTACGTGACCGAAGACGACATCAAGACGCTGGTCAATGTCGGCGTCGAGCAGAACGTGCTCGAAGAGGGCGAACGCGAACTGATCCATTCGATCATCGAGTTCGGCGACACGATCGTGCGCGAGGTGATGACGCCGCGCACAGACATGATCGCGGTCCCGGTGACCGCGCCGCCCAAACGGGCCCTCGATCTCGTCATCGCCGACGGTTACTCGAAGCTGCCGGTGTACGAGGAGACGGTCGACAACGTCGTCGGCGTCGTGCACGATCGCGAATTGCTGATCGCGCTGTCCAACGGCACCATCGCGACCAGCTCGCTCCGTGCGCTGATGCGCCCGGTCGCGCACGTGCCCGAGAGCAAACGCATCTCCGAGTTGTTGCGCGAGATGCAGCGCGGTAAGTACTCGCTCGCGATCGTGGTCGACGAATACGGCGGAACGGCCGGGCTCGTGACGATGGAAGATCTGCTCGAAGAGATCGTCGGCGAGATCCGCGACGAACACGACGAAGGCGAAGAAGAGCCCATTCGGAAGATCGCCGACAACGAAGCGATCGTCGAGGCCGGTACGAACATCGAAGACGTCAACGCCGCGCTGGGCTTGGATTTGCCGCACGAAGATTTCGAGACGATCGGCGGCTATACCGTCGGTTTGTTCGGCCACTTGCCGCACGAAGGCGAAGAGATCGAAGCGACCGACGGCGTGCGGTTGCGCGTCGATCGGACGCGCGGCCGGCGCATCCTCGCGGTGCGTATCTTCACCAACGGAAAAGCGCATGTCGACGAACCTGAATGAACTGCGCGCCGCCGCTCGCGCGGCGCGGGCAGCGGCGTATGCGCCGTATTCGCACTTCGCCGTCGGCGCGGCCGTCGAGACGGCCGACGGGCGGCGCTTCACCGGCGCCAACGTCGAGAACGCATCCTACGGGCTGACGGTTTGCGCCGAACGCACGGCCGTCTTCGCCGCCGTGCTGGCCGGCGCGAGGCCGATTACGGCCGTCGCCGTGACCGGACCCGACGGCGTGACCACGCCGCCGTGCGGAGCGTGCCGTCAGGTGCTCGCCGAGTTCGGCGCGCCGGACGTTCCGCTCACCTATGCGCGGGCCGACGGCGGCTGGAGCGACACGACGCTGGGCGCGCTATTGCCGGCGGCGTTCGATCCGGCCACCCTCGAAGCGTCGCGAGGCATCGCCTAATCGAACGCACGTACACGACCGACGCGATCGTGCTCCGCGCGCGCAACCTCGGCGAAGCGGATAAGATCTTCACGCTCTTCACGCGCAGCTCGGGCAAGGTCGACGCGGTCGGCAAGGGCGTGCGGCGGACCAAGAGCACGCTCGGCGGGCGCCTGGAGTTGCTGACCGAGTCGACGATGACGCTGCACCGCGGCCGTTCGCTCGACATCATTACTTCAGCCGTGACGGTGCGCTCGCACTGGGCGGGATTGACCGAACCGCGCGCACTGGCGGCAGCCTCGCTAATCGCGGAGATCGTCGACATGTTCTGCGAACCCGAGCTGCCGCTCGACGAGATCTATGCGCTCTTGGCGAACGCCTCTCTCGCCATCGCCGCATCGGCGGCGCCGGCTACGCTCGTGCCGCGCTTCGAGCTGCGCCTGCTGCACGCGCTCGGGCTCGCGCCGCCGGACGATGCGTGCATCCGCTGCGGCGGACCGTTCAACGACCACGGCGCGTGGGTCGACATCGACGCCGGCGGGCTCGGTTGCGAGGGCTGCTACGGTGCGCGGGGGGACATGCACTCGCTCGATGCGGCCGACGTCGAGAACTTTCGCGCGCTCGGTGCACCGCGCGCGGCGGGTTTGCGCGCAACGATCGACGCCACGCCCAAGGTGGCGCGTGCCGTGGACGACCTGGTGACCTTTCATCTCGGGCGACGCCCGAAGGCACGCGCCTTGCTCGACGCGTTCGCACCCTGATGCCGGTCGACGGCAGCGTGGTCGCGCTCGATGTCGGGTCGCGCCGGATCGGCATCGCCGTGAGCGATCCGCAAGGGACGTTTGCGTTTCCGCACGGCACGATCGAGCGCACGAACGTCCGCGACGACGTAGCGGCGATCGTCGAGATCGCTCGCGAACGGAATGCCAAGACGATCGTCGTCGGCGATCCGCTGACGATGGCCGGCACGCGCGGCATCGCGGCCGGGAACATCGATGCGTTCGTCGCGCACTTGGCGCGCGCGTATGACGGACGTATCGAACGCGTCGACGAGCGGCTCACGACGGCCGCCGTGCAGAAGTCGCTCATCGGCGCCGACGTCTCACGAGCCAAACGCAAGACCGTCGTCGACAAATTGGCCGCCGCAATGATTCTCGAAACCTACCTGGCCCGCGCCCGCGCGTGAATCCGGTTCGCGCCCTCATCAACACGGCGATCGCGATCGTCGTCGCTGCCGGTGTGATCGTAGCTTGCGCCGGCTTATGGTTCCGCGACGCCGTCTACGGCGACCGGTCGCTTCCGGTCGCGCCCGTGACGTTCGTCGTACCGCGCGGCTCGACGCTGGGCGACGTCGTGGCGGGGCTCCAGAGCGTGGGTCTCGTGGCCCATCCGATCGCGTTGCGTTTGCTCGCTCGCTTGCGGGGTGACGAGGCCGACATCCAATCGGGTCAGTTTCGCTTTCCGGCGCACCAGACGAGCGACGAGATCCTACGGCGGCTGATTTCCGGCACCGTGGACGCGCTCTGGGTGACGTTTCCCGAGGGCTTCACGGCCCGCGAGATGGGGGCGCGCCTCGCCGCGCACCAACTGATCGAGGCGGCCGCCTTCGACCGCTACGCGGCGCGCACCGGGCTCTATGTCGACGGTACGCGGACGACGACGCTCGAGGGTTTTCTCTTTCCGAGCACCTACCTGGTTCCGGTCGGCGCGGACGCGAGCCGGATCGCGCACATCCTCACCGACCAGTTTTTTCAGGAACTGCCAGCGAATGCGGCTTCCAAGGCGCGAGCGCTCGGCCTCACCGTCCCGCAAGTCATCACGGTCGCCTCGCTGATCGAGCGTGAGGCCCAAGCGGACGACGAACGGGCGCTCATGGCCGGCGTATACTACAACCGGCTGCGTGCGGGAATGCCGCTGGAAGTCGACGCAACGATCGAATATGTCTTTCCCGAACATCACACGGTGATCACCCGCCGCGACCTCGAGATCGACTCCCCCTACAACACGTATCGTCACACGGGCCTACCGCCGACGCCGATCGCCAACCCGGGCAAAGCATCGATCGACGCGGCCTTCACCCCGGTCCACTCAGAGTATCTGTTCTACGTCTACAAGGGTAACGGACACCATGCGTTCGCGAAGACGCTCGAAGAGCACAACGCCAACGTGGAACGCTACCTCCACTAATTTGAGGAGAAGTCATCATCGAAGGTTCGAACGGTGCCGGTGGCGGTAACGGCGAGGGCGAAAGCGGACCGCTGGAGCTGCGCGACATCCTCGTGATCGAGACCAACGACGGACAGTCGCTGGAGTTCGAGGTCGTGGGTTTGGTCGAGGACGATGAGAAGAACGCGTACGCCGTGTGCTACAGCGAGTCGGCCGACGAGTTCGTCGTCACCGATGATGCGGGCACGCTGCTGGACGACGACGACCTCGCGCAAGAGATCCTCGACGACTTCTTCGTACTCGCCGAAGAAGCGGCACCCCCGGAGCCCGATACCGAGAAATAAGCCCCATTGTCACCCCGAGCTCGTCGAAGGGTAGCCGCAATCTAAAACGCTAGTGGCCGTCACTCCCCTGAGCTTGTCGAAGGGTCGGGATGACAACTGCGGGCAGCCAGCGTTCGATGACGACGCGCAGGCTCGCGAGCGAGACGGGCTTGGAGACGTAGTCGTCCATGCCGGCGGCCAGGCACGCGTCGCGGTCTTCGTTCCGGGCATTGGCCGTCATCGCGACGATGGGGACGTGGCGGCGCGTGCGGATCTCGTGCCGGCGAATCTCGGATGCGGCTTCGTAGCCGTCCATGACGGGCATCTGCACGTCCATGAAGATCAGGTCGTAGTTCTCGCGCGCTTGCGCGTCGACGGCTTCGCGACCGTTCCCGACGGCTTCGGCGGTGAAGCCCAAACGTTGCAGCTGCCGCATGGCGAGCCGCTGATTGACCTGATTGTCTTCGACGATGAGCAGCCGTTCGGAACGCGGCGCGGCGGCGTCATTGACCGTTGCCGGTTCGGCTTCGCGGCTGCGCGTGTGTACGGCATTGCTGAGCGCATCGTAGAGCGTCGACTGCGCGATCGGCTTGACCAAGTACGCGACGAATCCGGCGGCGCGCGCGATGCGGGCCCGTGCGCCGTCGTCGTGCGCGGTCACCATGAGCAGCGGGATGTTCTTGAGCGGCGCCTGTTCGCGAATGGTGCGCGCGACCGAGATACCGTCGGCTTCGCCGAGGCCGTAGTCCACCAGTACGGCGTCATAGGGTTCGCCGCGCCCGCTCGCCACTTGCAAGCGCGTGAGGGCTTCGTCGCCGTCGGCCGCGCCGTCGGAGTGAACGCCCCACGATTCGAGCGTGCGGTGAAAGATCTCTTGCGCGTGTTCGTCGTCCTCGACGACCAGCACGCGCGAGCCGCGCAAATCGGTGAGCGGCGGCCGGGTAGCCACCGTCCGCGAACGGATGAACGGGACGGTGAAGAAGAACGTCGACCCGAACCCGGGCTCGCTCTCGACGAAGATCTGCCCCTTCATCAACTGCACGAGCTGCCGCGAGATCGCGAGGCCCAAGCCCGTACCGCCGAAGCGGCGCGTCGTCGACATATCGGCCTGACGGAAGGGTTCGAAGAGCTGCGCGCGCACGGTCGGGTCGATGCCGATTCCGGTATCGCGCACCGCGAACTTCACCGTAACGCGGTCGCCGTCGTCGGCCTCGCAGGTGACGAGCACCGACACGCTGCCGGTCGGCGTGAATTTGACGGCGTTGCCCAGCAGGTTGGTCAAGATCTGTCCGAGACGCAACGCATCGCCGACCACGACCGGCGGGACGCTCGGATCGATGTAGGTGAGCAGATCGAGTTGCTTCGCCCGTGCCTGCGGCGCCACCATGGACGCGATCGACTCGACGAGTTGCACGAGCTCGACGTCGACGTGCTCGAGTTCCAAGCGTCCGGCTTCGATCTTCGAGAAGTCGAGGATCTCGTTGATCACCGCGAGCAGCATCTCGCCCGAACTGCGGATCGTCTCGCCGAGTTCACGCTGTTGCGGCGTCAGCGGCGTGTCGAGCAGCAGTTCGGTCGTGCCGATCACGCCGTTCATCGGCGTGCGGATCTCGTGGCTCATCGTGGCCACGAAGTCGGACTTGGCGTGCGAAGCGGCTTCGGCGCGCGCGATGGCGAGGCGCAAGCCGTCCTCACGCTCGGCGATGCGAAGCTGCATGGCGCCAAGGGTCGTATCGAGCACGGCGATCTCATCGTTGCCCTCGACCCGATCAGCGATGGGTACCTCAATCCCTTGCCCGTAGTCCAGAGCATGCTGCGTGACGCGTTCCAGGCGTCGCACCACGTAGCGGCCGGCCGCGAAGACGGTGCCGAAGGTGACGAGCACGCCGGCAATCACCGAAAGTGCCAGCACCACTTGCGCCAGCGTCCACGCGTTATGCAGTTTTGCGCGCACCGTCGCTTGGAAGCTGCGCAGGTCGATGTCCAGGTGTTCCTTCTGCGTTCGGAAGGTGAGCATCGCGTCGCGCGAGCGATTCGTGTCGAACATGGCGCGTGCGAGGCTCAGATGCCCGCTGTGCGTTGCGGCGACGTAGCGATCGAGGGTAGCGAGTTCGCTCTCGGCCAGTGCCGTCAGACGCGGCACCGAGGCCCCGATCCACCAGTCGGCGTGCGACACCTCGCGCAGGGCCGCGATTCCCGCTACGACGCGGGCGCGCGAAGCCGGGTATGGCGCCAGAAACTTTGCTTCGCCCGTCAGCGCGTATCCGTTGGCGGCGACTTCCGCCTCTTGCAGGTTGACCAGCAGGTCGTTCGATGCCGCGAGGCCGGCGTTGGTGGCGCTCGCAATGGCCTCCGCCTGCTCGATCCGCGTGCCGAAAATGGCGATACACAGCACCAACCCGAGGACGAGCCCGAGCGGTAAGACGACCAGTGCCAGACTGCGCTGACGCAAGTTCATGTTGATGGAAGTGTGCTCGCTTGCCGTTGCGGAATCTTGCCGGCGCAGCGGACGAGGGTGCGAGCGGCGGTGGAGAGAACGCCCCATGCCGCCGTGGAGAGGTGGCCGAGCGGCTGAAGGCGGCGGTTTGCTAAACCGTTATACGGATAACACTGTATCGAGGGTTCGAATCCCTCCCTCTCCGAATCGCGCTCAGCAGGGAACGCAACCCTTGCGGAGTACCATGCCTGGTCGCCGATGCGACAACGGAACATGCGGTCGTAGCTCAATTGGATAGAGCAACAGGCTACGAACTTGTAGGTTGGGGGTTCGAGTCCCTCCGACCGCATATTTTGGCGAGGCGTAAGCTCGCGCGAAAAGCCGTGCGGGCTTACACTTTTTCGGAATGGAACGCTACGCTGCGGGAGTGCGTTGAGCTGAAAGAAATCTCTTCACGGAGGCTGCATGCAACAGGCACTTGAGATCATCATCGGCGGCCTCTTACAGGGCGGTGCGTTTGCCCTCGTAGCGCTCGGCTTCGCCTTGATCTTCCGTGTCACGGGAACGATCAATCTCGCGCAGGGCGCCTTCGTCGTGGTCGGCGCGCTGTTGCTCTACACGTTCCATCAAGTTTTGATGTGGCCGCTGGCGATCGCGTTCGTCGCCTCGCTCGCCGTAACGGTGCTGGTCGGGACGCTGCTCGCGCAGTTCGTCCTCGAACCGGCGCTGCGAAAACTGCCGACGGCCGGTATGGTCATCCTCACGGCCGGCCTCCTGACGTTCTTCGAGGGCGCGATTCTCTTGTGCTGGGGCAGTCAGCCCTATCAGCTCGAGCCGTTCTCCGGTTCGCGGCCCTATGAGGTCTTCGGGCTGCGCTTCCCCACCCAGTCGCCCTGGGATGCCGGCGCGACCATCCTGATCGTGTTCGCGCTGTGGTACGTGCTGCAGAAGACGACCGTCGGCAAGGCGTTGCGCGCGGTCTCTGAAAATCCGGCTGCCGCGGCGCTGATGGGCATCAACGTCAAGCGGATGACGATTCTCTCCTACGCGGTGGCGTCGGGGATCGGCGGCATCGCGGGCATGGTGATCGGCCCGATCGTCTCGCTGCAGTTCGACGGCGGCGGCATCTTCACGAACGCCGGCTTCATCTCGGTCACGATCGGCGGCGTGGCGTCGTTCTTCGGCGCGGTCGTCGGCGGTCTGGGCCTCGGTCTGATCGAGCAAGGCGCGGCGGGGTATATCTCCTCGCTGTTCTCGACCACGATCGCGCTCGTGCTGTTGCTGGCCATGCTGATCTTGCGTCCGACCGGTATCATCGCGGGCCGCATCCGGCGCCGCGAAGACGTGCGCGACGTCGCCCACAACCAGAGCAACGTCTCGACCAAGCTCAGCCCCATGCAGGGTCGCGTGCTGGCGGTGATCATGCTGGTGCTGCTCGCGGTCGCACCGGTGTTGCTCAACGCGACCGGCGGCGGCGGTCTGCTCAGCTCGCTCGTCATCGCCGGCATCTTTTTCATCGCCCTGCTCGGGCTCGACGTGATCTTGGGTTACTGCGGGCAGGTCAGCCTCGGGCACGCGGCGTTCATGGCGATGGGCGGTTACACCGCGGCCATCAGTTGCGTGAAGTTCGGCTTGCCGCCGATCGTCGGCGTACTGCTGGGGCTCGTCGTCTCGCTGCTCTGCGCCGCCATGCTCTCGTTGGTGACGGTGCGCTTGCGCGGCCACTACATGGCGCTCGCGACGCTCTCGTTCGGATTGCTGATCGACACGTTGACCGTCGGCCTCAGCGACTGGACCGGCGGCCCATCGGGCATGACCGGAATTCCGAACTTCTCGATCTTCGGCTACACGTTTGCCGGACCGGTCGCGAACTATTACCTCGTTTGGGGCGTCGTGATCGTCGGGCTGATCGTGCTCGGGAACGCGATGCGCTCGGACTTCGGCCGCGTGCTGCGCTCGATTCGCACCGACCAGACGGCGGCGCTGGCGCTCGGTATCGACGTGCCGCGCTACAAGCTCTTCGCGTTTTTGATCGGCGCGGGGTTCGCGTCGATCGCGGGCAGCCTGCTGGCCTTCGACTTCCAGTTTCTCTCGCCCGACATGGTCAGCACGCAGCAGTCGTTCTTGATCATCACGATGCTCGTGATCGGCGGCGAGGGCACCCTCGTCGGGCCGGTGATCGGCGTCGTGCTCTTGACGCTGTTGCCGACCGCGTTCCAATTCTTGGCGAACTACAAAACGCTGGCGTCGGGCGTCTTGCTCGTCACCGCGATGCTCTACTTCCCGAGCGGCTTGTACGGCGGTTTCACCGCCCTGATACGGCGTTTCTCGGGCGGCGGTAAACGTTCCACACCTACGCCCCTGCCGGCGGAGACTGCAGCGTGAACACACAAGACGCGCTCACCGTTACGAGCGTCACGAAGTCGTTCGGCGGCGTTCACGCGATCGCCGACGTCTCATTCAACGTGCGGGCCGGTTCGCTGACCGCTTTGATCGGGCCGAACGGTGCCGGCAAAAGCACGATGTTCAACCTGTTCACCAACCTCTACATCGCCGACTCCGGTACGATCGCGTACTTCGGCCAGGACCTCGCCGGCATGCGCTCCGACAAGATCGCGCGTCTGGGCTTGATTCGCACGTTCCAGACGGCGCGGGTCTTCGCCGGGATGACCGTGCTCGAAAACGTGCTGGCCGGCGCGCACATCGGCGTGAGCGCCAACGTGTGGGAAGAAGCGCTGCGCCTGCCGCGCGCCTCATCCGAAGAGCGCACCGTCCGCGAGAAGGCCGCGCACCTGATCGACGTGCTCGGGCTCTCGTCGGTCGCCGAGGAGTCGGCGATCAGCTTGCCGCTCGGGTTGCAGAAGCTGCTCGAGATCGCGCGCGCGCTGATGGCGGGGCCGAAGGTGCTGCTGCTCGACGAGCCGGCCGCGGGTCTCAACGACACCGAGACGCTGCGTCTCGCCGAACTGCTGGTGGCGATCAACGCCGCCGGCGTGACGATGGTCGTCGTCGAACACAACATGTCGCTGGTCATGTCGATCTCGCAAGACATCGTCGTGCTGGATGCCGGTCGCGTGATCGCGCGCGGCACGCCGGCCGCGGTTCAAGCCGACGAGCGCGTGATCGAAGCCTATGTCGGCCGCGCGACGGATACGGTGGCAAGCTGATGGCCAACATGCTCGATATCAAGAACCTCACGGCCGGCTACGGTGCGGCCGTGGTCTTGCACGGCGTCTCGCTGCACGTTGCCGAGGGCGAAATGGTCGCGCTCGTCGGCGCGAACGGCGCCGGCAAGACGACCCTGCTGAAGACGATCTCCGGGTTGCTGACGCCGCGCGCAGGCAGTGCGGAGCTGGCCGGCAAGCCGCTCTCCGGTCTCTCGTCGGTCGCGCGCGTGCAACTGGGCCTCGCACACGTGCCCGAAGGCCGCCAGATCTTCGGCGACCTCAGCGTGGCCGAGAACCTCGAGATCGGCGCGTACACGCAACTGGGCGGGCTCTCGCGCGACGAACTCGCCGCCCGCGCCGCGGACGTCTACCGGACGTTCCCGATCCTCAAGGAGCGCGAGCACTTGCCGGCCGGCGGCCTCTCGGGCGGCCAGCAGCAGATGCTTGCGATCGGCCGCGGCCTCATGCTCAAGCCGAAGCTGCTGCTGCTCGACGAGCCCTCGCTCGGCCTCTCGCCGATCCTCGTCACGGAAATCTTCCGCATCCTCGCGACGTTGCGCGAAACGGGCTGCTCGATTCTGCTCTCCGAACAGAACGCGCGCCTGAGCCTCGCGATCGCCGATCGCGGCTACGTGATCGAGACCGGGAAGATCGTGCGTGAAGGCACCGGCGCGGAACTGCTCGCCAGCTCGGACATCATGGAACGCTACCTCGGCGTCGGTACGTCGTCGATCGACCTCGAGAACGATCCCGCCAAAGACGAGCTCACGCGCAAGCTGCGCGATATCGTCGGCACGCCGGCGTAGCGTGCCGGCGACGCTCTGGCTCGAGCTGCTGGGCGCCGAAGTGCGCTTTTACGATGCAGCCGGCATTCGCACGCGCAGCATCCAGGCCGGCAGCGGGATGCCGATCATCATGTTGCACGGCGGCGGCGGTCACGCGGAAGCGTTCGCGCGCAACATCATCCCGCTCTCCGATGAGTTCGACGCGCGCGCGATCGACTATTACGGTCACGGCCTCACCGATTCGAGCGATCTGCCGGCGACGATGCCGACGTTCGTCAAGCACCTCATCGACTACATGGACGCGGCGGGCATCGAACGCGCGCACCTGATCGGCGAGTCGCTCGGCGGTTCGATCGCGTTCTGGACGGCCGTCTATCATCCCGAACGCGTCGGCAAGATCATCTACACGGTCGGCGCGCATCTCAGCGTTCCGGTCGATGAGGAAACGCAGAAGAAGACCGACGCCGGCCTCGGCGAGTTCAGACGGCTGACGCGTCAGTTCGTGGCGAATCCGAGCCGTGAGAACGTGCGCGAACGTCTCGGCTGGCTCTTCCACAAACCGGACCGCGACATCACCGAAGAGCTGATCGATCTGCGCTGGGCGCTCTATCAGCTTTCCGTCGGCAAAGCGGGTAACGCCGGCGAAGGCCGCGATCCCGAGCACCAACTCACGCCGGAAAATCTCGCGCGCATCAAAGCGCCGATGCTGTTCCTGTGGACCGACCACAACCCCTCACAGCAAGTTGCCACCGCGCAAAAGGCGATGAGCTACGTCGCCGACGCGGGTTGGGCCCTCATGGAAGATTCCGGCCACTGGCCCCAATGGGAACACCCCGAAACCTTCAACACGATCGTCCGCACCTATCTGACGAGCTAGAAAAAGGTCGTTAGGCCCTTCGCCTGCAGGACGGCCTGGTCGAGGTAGATCGTGCGGTGGGCGACTTGCAGGGTGTCGCTGCGCCGGAGTATGTCGGTGCGTTTGCCGACGAAGAAGTTGATGTCGTTGTCTTGCCGGTTTTGCGAGACGATGAAGCGGCAGTGGACGGTCATTTCCGCGCCGCGGATCTCGGCGATGTTGACGTTGGTGATGAGGTGCGAGGTGCGCGAACGCGGCTCTTCGGCCCAGTGATCGCCGCCCTCGATTTGCTGGACACGTTTGGCGAGGTCGTCCTTGCCTTCATCGAACCAGTTCGCATCGGTGCGCTCGCGCGTGTACTCGGCTTCGGGCCGGTCGAACGCCACGTTGCGCGCGATCGGCATATAGTAGCGCGCATCGTCGGCGAAGAGGTCCAGCCATTCGGTGAAGCGGCGGTCGTCGAGCAGTTCCGCTTCGCGGGTGTAAAACGCCTCGACTTCGCGCTGCAGCAGCAACTGCGCAAGTCCGGCCTCGTAGGCGTTCGGTGCGACACTCATGCGGGTTCGGTTTCCTTCGGAGCCCGAACCCACCTCGGCTTCGCCTCGTCAATCTGGATGGGGAGCAAAAGCGTACCTATCATGCCGACATCAACTCGTTCCAGCGCGTGTAGAACGAGCGCTGGTTGTGTTCCGACACGCCGGCCGTCACCATCGTGTCGGCGCCGAGCCACGCTTCGGGCCACGCGCGATGCGCTTCGTTGATATTGAGCTGGAAGTTGAACGGAAACTTGCGCGCGGTGACGCCGCTCGTGCCGCGCTGCGCGGCGCTCCAATTCTCCATGTCGTCCTGCTCGGTCATGCCGGCCGGTCCGCCGTAGCGCAGGTAGAAGTGGCGCAGCGTATCCTTGACGATTTGCGGCGCTTCGCGCGGAACGAAGAGCCAGCGCCATACTTCGGTTTCCGCCGCGCTCACGGGAACCCAGATGCCGATCGTCGTGCGTCCGCCCGTATTGTAGTGCATGTTCGGGAACACCACGCCACCGCGGGTGATCAGCCGGGCGCGATCGCCTAAGCGCTTCTGCCGTTTATCGTGTGCGGCGCGGAAGTACGCATCGACCTCGGGTTCGTCGCCCCACATCGATTGGTAGTCCGTCAGCGCCTCGTAGAGGTTCGCGCGCACGGTATGTCCGCCGGGATGCGCGATGTTCAAAAACTTGAACGGCGTTTGGATCGCAGCCAGCGGATGGCGCGACGCCTTGCCGCTCAGACTGATCTTGAGCCGGTCGACCGAACGGTGGCTGTAGTTGTGATAGTGGTCGCCGGTGAAATTCTCGGCGCCGAACTTCCAGTTGCACGGCATCCGCCACTTGACGATGCCGCCGATCACTTCGTAGCCGTCGTCTTCGCCGTCGGGACTTTGCATCAGGTCCCGGACGTAGTAGGCCATGTCGCCGAGGAACGTTTCGAAATCCGGCGCGGTCTCATCGAACGACGCCCAGATCGAACCGTAGAAGATCGCGACGCGCGCTTTTATCAAGCCCCACTGCGAGCGGTCGAGTTCGCCGTGATACGCTTCGTTCAAGCGCGGCACGCCGGTGAGCGCGCCGTCGAGATCGAACGACCAGGCGTGATACGAACAGGTGAACGCGCTCGCGTTGCCGGCATCGTAGCGGCACACGGGCATGCCGCGGTGACGGCAGCTATTCAGCAGCACGTTGATGCCGCCGCCGCGCTCGCGCGCAACGATCACGGACTCTTGACCCACGCGCGAGAGCACGTAATCCCCGTCGGCGGCGAGCTGGCTCGTGTGGCCGACGAACGCCCAGGACGGTGCGAAGACACGCTCGAGTTCTTGCGCGAAAATCGTCTCGCTGGAGAAGATCTCGCGGCTTACCATTCCCTCGGCTGGGTTGGCCGCCGTGGCGTCTGCCGTGTCGCGAAGTCTCATCCTGGTGGCCTTCCGTGGAGGGGTGAAATAATATTATGGTAATATAGCATTATTGGCAAGGCTCGAAGGGGGCTCACATGATCGCTTGTCTTTCCGCGAACGGCCAGAATCTGTGTTTTGGTGAGGAGCCGCCCACCCGGTTGCTGGTCGCGACGATCCGCGGCATCAACTTGCTGGAACGTGCGAACGCCGATGCGGCGTGGACCGATCGCGGGCGTACCCTCGACGGCCATCACTGTGGTTCGATCATGATCGAACCGAAGCGCGGCGGTATTTTCGCCGGCATGCACGACGGCGGTTTGTATTTCAGCGCCGACAACGGCGAAACGTGGGAACTGCGCACCAACGGTCTGACGATCGAGCACGCGTTCTCACTCGCCTATGCGCATCACGGCGACGACGTCGTGCTGTACGTTGGGACGGAGCCCGCGTCGATCTTCCGCAGCGACGACTACGGGTTGTCGTGGCGGGAGCTGGCCGGTATCAAGGGCGCGCCCGGTTGCGAGAAATGGGTCTTCCCCGCGCCGCCGCACTTGCCGCACACGAAGACGATCACGGTCGACAGACGCAATCCCAACGTCGTCTATGCCGGCGTCGAACAAGGCGCGATGTTCAAGACGACCGACGGCGGTGCGACGTGGCGCGAGATCGATGATTTCTCGAAGCCCACCGACTGGACGTATCGCGACGTCCATTTGCTCACCGTGCATCCCGATGACTCGAACGAGCTCTTTCTCACTACCGGCATGGGAATCTACCACAGCCTCGATGCGGGCGAAACCTGGAAGCTCGAGATCGACAACAGTTTCCGGATCGGTTACCCCGATCATTTCATCATCTCGCCGCTGGATACGAACACGATCTTCGTTGCCGGCGCGTCGAAAGATCCGGGCCAGTGGCGCACCACCCACCACGCCGACGGCACGATCATGAAGAGCCGCGATCGCGGTTTGAACTGGACTGATTCGAGCGTTGGTTTTCCGGCCGACCGCCGGCCGAACATCGAAGCGATGAGCATGGCTGCCTATCCGGGCGGGTTCACGCTCTACGCGGGAACGACCGACGGCGTCGTGTTCGCCAGCGACGATTCGGCCGAACACTGGCAGCAAATCGCGGGCGATCTGGCACCGGTTTCCAAGGGGCGCCACTACCGCAACCTGCAACCCGCCTAGGCCCCGCGGGGGTTGGGCGCTTCGTGAACGTTTCAGAGACCCCGCCGACCCTCGAACAGACCGTCGAGCTCAAGATGAAGCGCGCCATCGACGAGCACGCGCTGCGCGCGCTCTTCACCGAAGCGCGCACCGCGAACGGCTTTCTCGACGCGCCCGTGTCGCGCGATTTGCTCGAACGTGCGGTGGAGATCGCCGAACTCGGACCGACCAGCGCCAACGCGCTGCCGGTGCGGTACGTGTTCGTGAGCTCGCCCGAGGCCAAAGAACGGCTGAAACCGTGCGTCGGACCATCCAATCTCGCGAAGACGATGGCGGCTCCGGCTACAGCGATCGTCGCCGCCGATCTGAAGTTCTACGAGAACTTCGTGCGCACGTTTCCGACGCGCCCGGAGATGGCGAACAACTTCGCGGGTCCGGACAAAGCCGAGATCGCCAAGGCGTTTGCGCGCGACAACGCGCTCTTACAGATGGGCTATTTCATCCTAGCCGCGCGCGGCCTCGGGCTCGATTGCGGGCCAATGGCCGGGTTCGACCGCGTAAAAACGGACGCCGAGTTCTTCCCCGACGGCCGCTTCATCTCGCTCTATCTGATCAACATCGGCTACGGCGACGACACGAAATTCTTCCCGCGCCTGCCGCGTCTCGAACCCGCCGAAATCGCCCAGTTCCTTTAACCCGGTTTGTAGATCAGTTCGTCGGCCGGGAATGAGGCGCTGAGTCCGCCGTAGCGGGCGACGAGATCGATCACCGGCTGCATGTCGGATTTGACGAAGCGCGGCGCGTAGTCCACGCGCAGCATCGTCGCGGCAACGGCCGGATCCATCTTGCTGTACTTGGCGAGGATCTGGCCGCTCTGGGGTTTGTGGGTGTTGGCCCAGAGCGCGGTGCGGGCGATGGCTTGGGCGAAACGGCCGGCGAGGGCGGGATGCGCCGCCGCCCACTGCGTGGTCGAAAACCAGCAGCCGATGATGTAGCGCGAACCGATCGCATCGTAGGCATCGGCGAGGATGCGCGCGGCGGGCTTCGCCTGCGCGATGAACGGATCGGCGACAATCGCTGCATCGATGCGGTTGGTGCCCAACGCCTCGACGATCTGCGGGAACGTCATCTCGACGAACTTGACGGTGGTGGAATCGCCGCCGTTTTTGTCGATCCATAATTCCGGTGCGTACTGCGTGATCGTCTTGAGGCCGTTGACGGCGAGCGTCTTACCGTTGAGGTCGCGCGCGGTTTTGGCCGGTGAGTCCTTCGGCACCATCAGCACCGACGTCGGAATGCTCGCCGTGTAGAGGCTGCCCGGCGCGAGCAGAGTGACCGGAACGTTGTGTTTGTAGGCGACCGCGATCGAGATCAGGTTCGAAAAGCCGACGTCGACCGCACCCGAAGCAACGGCCGCCAGAATCGCCGCGCCGCTCGGGATCGAATCGACCGTCGCGTCGATGCCGGCATCGCGGAAGTAGCCGAGGTCGTAGGCGTAATACGCTTCGGCGCCGGCGTCGAGCGGAATCGACGCGATGTGTAAGGGGTCGTTCGCGAGCGCGGCAAGCGGCGTTGCGGCGGCCGCGATGCCGGCTCCGAGGCCGGCCAGTGCGTTGCGACGGTTCATGCTTTGAGGCTCCTTAGTGCGGCCGCAACGCGGTCCGGGGTGAACGGGACTTCGCGCAAACGAAGCCCGGTTGCATCGTGAATGGCGTTGCCGATGGCCGGCGCGATCACGACCGTGGTCGCTTCACCGGCGCCCAGCACCGGTTCGTGCGGCCGGTTGACGAGCACGATCGTTACGTCGGGAACTTCGCTGAAGCGGACGATCGGATAGCTGTGCCAATCGAGGCTCGTGACGCCGCTGGTGTTGAACGCCACGGCTTCTTTGAGCGTCCGGCTCGTTGCCTGGATGGCGTTGCCTTCGATCTGGTTGCGCAGACCGTTCGGGTTGACGATCAACCCGCAATCGTGCGCGATCGCCAAGCGCTCGACGCGCACGTTCCCAGTAGTGCGGTCGACGACGACGTCGGCGATAACGGCAACGTACGCTTCGGTGTTTTCGTAGCGCACGAACGAGAGCCCGCGACCGCGCGCGAGGCATTCCGATCCGCTCACCCCGGCAGCGGAGGGCCGGGCTTGCCAGGAGCCGAGTTTTTCGATTGCGGCGAGCAGGTCGAGCGCGCGCGCGTCGTTGGCAAGATGCGCGCGGCGAAACGCCAGCGGATCGGTCTTGGCGGCCGTTGCCAACTCGTCCATGAACGATTCGTTAGCGAACGTGTTCTGCGTTCCGCCGAGGCCGCGCATGGCCGATGAGTGCAGCACGCCGTCGAGCAGGTTGTGCATCGTCACGCGGTAGTTGGGAATCTGGTAGTTGACCTTCGCATCGCGATCGCCGCCGACGAACGCGTTCTTCGGGGTCGGAATGTTGAGCAGCTTGCCGGCGAGCAGGTTGCCGGCTTCGCCTTGCGGGCGGGCCGAGTGCGAGGGCGACCACACGTCGCTGCGCCACGCGCTGATGCGCTGCTGCGTTGCGTCGAGAACGGCGCTCTGCGTGATGACCATCGCCGGACCCTTCGGATCCCAGCCATGCTCCTGGTCGCGCATCCACTGCACGCGCACGGGTGAGCCGACGGCTTGCGAGAGCAGCGCCGCGTCGGCGGCGGCATCGTCCGATCCGTTGTGGCCGTAACAGCCCGAACCTTCGGCGTATTTCACTTCCACCGCGTTGTTCGGCAACCCGAGCAGCATCGCGAGCGCGGAGCGCAATAAGAAGATGCCCTGCGTCGACGACCAGACCGTCGCCTTGCCGTCGCGCACGTCGGCGATCCCGCATGAGGGCCCGATCGAACCGTGCGTCTGGTACGGCCACACGTAGGTCGCGGTGAGCGCGTTGCTATCGAGTGCGGCGACGCTGCCGGTATCGACGACGGCCTTCTCGTTGACCAGCGGGACGGCACGCACCGCGGCGGCGAGATCGGTCACCGGCGCGAGCCCGCCGCCGCTCCAGGTCACTTTGAGTTTCCGCATCGCTCGGATCGCGGTCCACTCATCCGGCGCGACGATGCCGAGAAACGCGTCGCGTTTCACGACGCGCACGCCGTTCAATCCGCCGAGTGAGGATTCGTCGACGCTCACGAGCTTCGCGCCGATCGGCACGGGCCGGATGACGCGCCCGTGCAACATCCCGGGCACCCGCACGTTCTGCAGATAATCGAACGAGCCGAAGACTTTGGCCGGGAGATCGACGCGTGCGATCGGTTTTCCGACCACGCGATACGCGTCGGGATCCTTGACTTTGGTGGCCTTCGCGATCGTGCGATGGATGGCGCGGCCGCCGGCGAGTTCAGCGTAGCTCGCGCGCCGGGTCTCACCTGCGACGCGTACTTCGCCGCCGGCCGTAACGAGACGGTCGGTGCCGACGCCGAAATGCGCCGCCGCGAGATCCAGAACGGCGAGCCGTGCTTCGGCGGCAGCTTGGCGTACCGGAATCGCACCGGCGCTCAGCGATGCGCTGCCGGCGGTATAGCCTTGATCGGGCGTGGTGCTGGTATCGGCGGCGGCGACCGTAACGCTCGCGAACGGCACGTCGAGTTCGTCGGCAACGATTTGCGCGATAGCCGTTTGGATGCCCGTGCCGAGCTCGACTTTACCGAAGTGCACCGTCACCGTTCCGGAGCGGTTGATGGCGAGCCAATTATCGACGGTGTCGGGCACCGTTGCGCCGCCGACCGGATTCGTCTCGGGAACCGACGGCCCGGCCGGTTTCGTGGGCGAACTCTGGGCAAAGGCGATGCGCGGCATGCTGAACGCGATCACGATGCCGCCGCTGCGGGCGAGGAAGCTGCTGCGTACCGGCATCAGACGCGCTCCCCGGCGGCGCTCTTCACGGCGCGCACGATGCGCAGATGCGAGCCGCAGCGGCAGAGGTTGCCGTCGAGCGCTTGGCGGATCTGCGCGTCGCTCGGGTGGGGATGTTCGGCCAACAGCGCGGCCGAGGCCACGACCATGCCGGCGGTACAGTACCCGCATTGGGCTGCTTGCTCGGCAACGAACGCGCGCTGCACGGGGTGCGGGTGCGCGGGCGTGCCCAGGCCCTCGACGGTGGTGACCGGCGCATCCACCGCCGCCACCGGCACCACGCACGAGCGCAGGGCACGTCCCTTCACCATGACCGTGCACGCGCCGCACTGTCCGAGGCCGCAGCCGAATTTGGGGCCGTTCAACTCGAGTTCGTCGCGCAGGACGTAGAGCAACGGCGTATCAGGGGTTGCGCGCACGTCGTGCGCACGGCCGTTCACGGTGATTCTGATACTCAACTCATGCTCCAGGGACCGGAAGAAAGCTTCAGCCCGATATTAGCCCATCTCGCCCCCGTGAGCCTCTGCCGGCTCGTCGCGGGATGGTGCAACGTCTATAGGCGAAAAGGGGTCGAAGGGCCGGGGGAAAACTCCCTCCGGTCCACTTCGGTGGACGCCGTGGCTCGGTAGCTCAGTGGTAGAGCGGGGGACTCATAAGCCCTAGGTCGTAGGTTCAAATCCTACCCGAGTCAATTTTCTCGAGGTACCCTTATGTCGACGATCCCCTGCGATTTCTGCCCGCACCCGGTTGACCGGGCGCAAATGGAAGAAATCGAAATCTCACACTACGTTCCGGACAGTTCGGGGGACGATTTAGCCTACGCACGCACCTATTTCTTCGGCCATCCCGATTGCGTGCGCAAGTTCTATCGCGGCCTCGTCGATCACAAACTCGATTTGTTCAAGCACATCCCAACGTCGGCGCCCGCGCAAGGCCCCGAGGATAAAGGCGTAGCGTAGGCAATAACTTTGCGGCTCGGTCCCTGGGAAACACTCCGCGTAGGAAATCGCGAGGGACCGAACGCGATGGATTCGCTTGAAGCGAATCCACGCTCCCGTGGCACAATTGGATAGCGCGTCGCCCTCCGAAGGCGAAGGTTGCCCGTTCGAGCCGGGCCGGGAGCACCATTTTACCGCCGATGACGAGTCGGGCATTCGCACGGCGATGATGTGCGCGGAACGCGCGGCGGCGGCCGGCGACGTTCCGATCGGCGCGTTGCTGCACGTCGACGGCTGGATGTTCGAAGGCTGGAACGAGAAAGAAGCGCGGCCGGATCCGACGGCGCACGCGGAGATGATCGTGCTGGCGCAAGCCGCGCGCGTTCTGGGGCGCTGGCGCATCGGCGGCACGCTCTACGTGACCAAGGAACCCTGTGCGATGTGTGCCGGTGCGATCGCCGCCGCGCGCATCGAACGCTTGGTGTTCGGCTGCTCCGATCCCAAAGGCGGGGCCGCCGGCGGCGTCATCGATCTGCTCGCTTCGCCGGTGCTCAATCACCGGGTGGCCGTCACCAGCGGCGTCCTCGCCGATGAGACCTCCGCACAGCTACGGGCGTTTTTCGCGGCCCGCCGCTAAATTTTAGGAAAGGGGGAGATTCGAACTCCCGGTCCCCGCAAAGGGACTCCTGATTTCGAGTCAGGTGCAATCGACCACTCTGCCACCTTTCCAAATGGTCGACTCCCCTGATTCGCAGCACCCGCCGTTGGGCCTTTTTATTTGAGGCGCGCGTCCTGCGGGGAGTCGGGAAAGGTAAACGTGCTATAGGTCGCTTCGGTCGTGAAGGTCGTCTGCCCGATGTGGAACGGCGCGAAGATCGTTGCGCGGTAGCTCGCGTGCGAGATGACCCAATGGTTCGCCACGATCGTGTAGTCGACCGCGAAATCGGCCGCGGTGCCCGAGTAAGCGACGCGCGTCGGCAGGTTGGTTGCCGTGTCGACGTACACGTCCTTCAGATAAAACGTCGAGCTGTTGTCGCGCGTGAGGGCCGGCAGCGGCTGCATCACGATGTGCGCGATGCGGCCGTTCGAGTCGGGTGCATATTGCGCGTAGTAGTTGCGCAACGTGGTCACGACGACCGTTACCTCGGGATTCGACGGCACGGGATCGCTGTAGCGCAGCGGCTGCGGCGGCAGGCCCGCACCGGGCGAGAGCATCGTCACTGCCGTGAGCGGGTTATGCTGGCGGATCGGATCGCCGAGGTGGAAGTCGAGCTTAAAATAGCTTAATGCGTCGAACGTCGGCGGAACCGGAAACGCGCCGCCCAGCTGATTCTGCCCCTGCGGAAGGTCCTGCAGTACGGCGAGATTGTCGCGCGTCCGCGTTTCGACCGCGCGCACGATCCGCCGCGATTGCTTGAGCCCCGGCACTTCCACGTCGACATCGACGCGATAGGCAATGTAGGGCGGCTGCTGCTGCCATGCGGCGAAGGCGGCGTTCGCAACCGAGCGGAACTCGGCGTCGGCCGTCAGCACGGGAGGGCGAGGCGAGGTGCAGAAGGGGTGATGCGCATGAGTTTCCGTTCGCGCGATTTCTCATCCTTCGCGATCGGCGATGCGGTGACGTTCTCCAAGACGATCGGCGAAGCGGATATCGTGCTCTTCGCCGGTGTGAGCGGCGACATGTATCCGCTCCACGTCGACGCGGAGTATGCCAAGACCACCCGCTTCGGACAACGCGTGGCCCACGGAATGCTCTCGGCGAGCTTGTTGTCGACCGTCAGCGGCCTGATGCTCGGCACGCCCGGCGGGATCTACGTCGAACAGACGATCAAGTTCCACCGCCCGGTGTTCATCGGCGACACGCTGACCGCGCGTTCGGAGCTCGTCGCGCTCGACCCGGAGAAACGTCGCCTGCACTGCGCGACGACCATCGTCAATCAGCACGGCGAGCTGGTGATCGACGGAACGTCGGTCTTGCAGAAAGACGCCGATTGAGCAAGGCGAAAAAAGCCGCGGGTCCGCTCGCGGTCGCGGCCCTCGGCGTCGTATTCGGCGACATCGGGACGAGCCCGCTCTACACGCTGCAAACCTGCTTCACGACCGTGCACGCCAAGGCGACGCTCGAAAACGCGCTCGGCATCGTCTCCCTGCTCGTCTGGACGCTCGTGCTCGTCGTCTGCATTAAATACGTGACGGTGCTGATGCGCATCGACCACGACGGTGAGGGCGGCATCCTGGCGCTCTTGGCGCGCGCCGAGCCGCCGAAAATCCTCGGCGTCCCGATGCGCGCCGATTGGCTCGTGTGGGTGGTGGTGCTCGGCGGCGCAATGATCATCGGCGACGGTATGATCACGCCGGCGATCTCGGTGATCTCCGCCGTCGAGGGCTTGAGCGTGGCGACGACCGCCGCACAGCCATATATCGTTCCGCTCGCGGCCGGCATTTTGCTCGGCCTCTTTGCCGTGCAGTTTCGCGGCACGCAGAAGGTCGGGACGGTCTTCGGGCCCGTGATGATCCTCTGGTTCACCGCGATCGGCATCGCGGGTTTGGTCGCGATCGTCGGTCACCCGGCCATTCTCGCCGCGCTCAACCCGGCCCACGCGTTCTGGTTCGTCACGCACCACGGCGTCTTCGGCTTCCTGATTTTCGGCGCGATCATTCTCGGCATGACCGGTGCGGAAGCGCTCTATGCCGACATGTCGCACTTCGGCCGCATTCCGATCACGCTCGCGTGGTACGTGTTCGTTCTGCCGGCGCTCGTTCTCAACTACGTCGGCCAAGGTGCCGTAATCGCAGCCGATCCGCGGACGCTCAGCAACCCGTTTTACGCTCTGGCACCGGGCTGGGAGCTGCTGCCGATGGTCGCTCTGGCGACGGCGGCAACGGTGATCGCTTCGCAATCGCTGATCTCGGGCGCGTTCACGCTGACCGAGCAAGCGATCGCGCTGAACCTCTTCCCGCGCGTGCGCGTCATTCATACCTCCGAGGACGAACGCGGACAAGTGTTCGTTCCGCTCGTCAACGCGCTGCTCGGCATCGTTTGCATCCTGCTCGTCGTGACGTTCCAGAGCAGCGCGCGGCTGGCAGCGATGTTCGGCCTCGCGGTGTCGGCAACCATGCTCGCGACCGACATCGTGTTCTACGTCGTCGCGACGCGCGTCTTGCACTGGAAGCCGATCGCCGTGCTCCCGTTCACGATCGTGTTCGGCGTGCTCGATGCAACGTTCTTCGGCGCCGGATTGCCGAAGTTCTTGGAGGGTGCGTGGGTGCCGCTCGTGGTCGCCGCGCTCATCGCGATCATGGCGATCACGTGGCTCACCGGGCGGCGTGCGGTCGCGCGCGCGCTGCACGCCGGTCAGAAGCCGGTCGAAGACTTCATCGTGGAGTATGGCAACTCGACCGAACCGCCGAAGGGCACCGTGGTCTTTCTCACCGGCGATCCCACCGGCGTTCCGTTCGTCGAGAACCACCGCTGGCTGGGCCCGCTGATTGCCGCCGAACGCCTCGTACTGCTGACGATCGCGCCGGAGCCGATCCCCTACGTTGCGGCCGCGAACCGCGTCACCATCGAGCGAACCACGAGCCGCTTCGTGCGCGTGCGCGCGATCTTCGGCTACATGGAACGTCCGACGCTGGCGCCGATCCTCAAGCAGTGCGAAATCGAGAGCCTCGACCTCGAGAAGCCCGAGACGTCGTTCGTTTATGCGAACCCGCTCATCGTGCGCGCGCAGCAGGACGCGCTGCCGCGCTGGCAACGCGCGCTCTTCGCGTGGCTGCAGCGCAACTCGCGTTCGCTCGCGACCGAACTCGAGATCCCGGCCAACCGGCGCGTCGAACTGAGCGTCGAAGCGGCGGTATAGTGTTGATCCTAATACGCGCGTTGACGACGTTCGGGTTCGCCGCGGCACTCGCGTGCGTTGCGACGCCGGCCGGCGCGCAAATCTTCCCGCCGCCCACACCGTCGCCGGCGCCGTCCGCGTCGCCGACCGCCTCGCCGGCTCCGACACCGCGTCCGGGAACCGTCGGCGTCGCCGTCGACGCGCACATTACGTTTATCTCGCAGAACACGAGCGGTTTCGGTCAACTCGGGTTACCCGAAGCCCCGAACTTCATTGCCGGAACCTCACCCGCCGCGCCGCTCTCGCCTTACGACACGTTTTCGAGCGCGCCGATGACTCCCGGCAATGCGGGTGAATCGGCGCTCTATGTGACGCCGACGTATTACGGCTCGTTTCTCAACGTCAGTGCAACGTTCGGTTTGGGTTACGTTACCGGCAGCACCACCAACGCCGCGTACTGGGGCGAGTCGCTGCTGCCGACGCTCAATCCGCATCTTGGTTCGCAAATGCTCGGTTACGGCGTCACGTTTCCGACCGCACCGGGTCAGGACGACGGCAACGCCTTTGTGGCCTCGGTGCTGAGCGGCACGATCGCGACCAAAGACGGCAGCCTGCGCTTGCGTGGCGGCTGGTTCGATCTCGTGCAAAGCGATAGCTTCGTGTTCGCGCAGCCGGCGTACCAGAGCGCGATTCCCTCGCTCGCGGTGTTGCCGGCCGAATCCGCCGGCAACGGACCGCCGAATGCCGATTGGTGGGCACTCGCCGGCGGCGTGTATCCGCTGCACGGCGTCGACCTCGTCGGCGCGCACGGCTTGGCAACGCTGGAATTGACCGATGCGGAGTTGCCGTCGCTACCGGGTTCGGCCGCGCGTTTGACGCAGGGCTCGCTGGTCGTCGATCACGGTGAGGGGACGCGCTATTCGGTCGACGTTTCGCACGTGTCGACGGGCGGCGCGCTCGTGCCGACGACGATCATGTTCGCCAGCGGCACGCCGGTCCTCACGTCGCAA
>Ga0182030_10004115_pt1 | contig 31008 bp, 27 predicted proteins | sample 812S3MmetaG_FD_121299 | JGI IMG/M metagenome (GOLD analysis project Ga0182030, IMG submission 121299) | Permafrost microbial communities from Stordalen Mire, Sweden - 812S3M metaG (Illumina Assembly) | ecosystem: Environmental > Terrestrial > Soil > Wetlands > Permafrost | place: Sweden...
CCGCCCTCGAATACGAGATATCCGCCAATGACGAAGAAGTATTCGATGAGTTTTGGCAGCTTGAACGAGCGATGCGACAGCCCGCGATGATAACCGAGCGAGATGCCGAGAACCCCCCAGGTATATGAGAGTACAAACGCGACTATGAACCACAACATATAGAAAACTCCGGTCACCACCGGTCTAAAGCATAGCAGGTACTTGAGATCGAATTCTCAAGAGGAGCTGCCAAAGGCTGCCAGGCTGTGCTTTATGGCTCCAGCTAAAATCAAATTCAATTCTATAGTTTGTTTACTTGAAATCAGCGGCTGGGTTTATCAGGAAGCTCTAGCCTCAATGGCACGGGTTTTCGCCCCACTGCAAAGAAGATGCAGAGACCGCGCATTAGACTAATCGGTCTAGCTCTTGCATCAATTATCGATGGCTGTGCTGAGAACGAAACCTATCGAAGCCAGGTTTGCAGTCGCCAAAGCACTGCCAGTAGTGGCACAAGTTGCGCGCTAGATATTAAATCGCGCAGCTTTCAACGACCGAGACTGCAGGCTCCCGTTTAGCTCTAAGGCAAGGTCCGCAATAAACCGGTCGGTAGCCTTTTGGTTGGAACGGAACTCTGGTCGAGACGCCGCAATCTTCGCAACGAACTTGAGCCGTGCTTTCAGGCGCTTTCCCGCTTCTTTGTGCTCGCAATAGTATGCGGCAGTTCGGGCAGCGCTTAGGTTCGTTTACCAGGCCCTTTGCCTGGAAGAACTCTTGTTCGCCTGCAGAGAATACAAACGACGAACTGCAATCGCAGCAATTTAGAATTTTGTCTGTAATGGACATTGAGTACCTGCCCGGAACACCCGTGAGTTTTGTAGCTTCGATATTGTTGATCAGATTACCGCTCGGGAACCAACATACCTGTATAGCGTTAGGCTATATCGTAGAGTTCATCCCTCCCTCTAAAGAGTGAGTTCCGACCTTTTCCTTATGACTTTAGTCATGCTCAACGCGACTTTCGATGCGCGTTTGCAAGTCCCATTTCTAAAATCTCATCTGTGTTCTGGTCGAGCTCGTGGTATCACTTGCTATGTTCAAATGCTTACATAAGACAGAATATTTTCAGACTGGGTCGCAAAGGTTTCAGGGTGCCGATGCATCAACCCACTGCCACAGCTGGTTTCGGAGTAGATGCTACCGGTCCGTGGATTATCCTGATTTAAAAACCGCTGTCTTGCGCCGGACCAGATGAGCGGTGCTTGGTAGCTGTCGACGATGTTGAGGATGATGCTCCTGAGCTAGCCGATGATGAGCCACCATCCCCGCCAGCAACGATCTGCGCAGAAAGAATCTGGTCACCTCTGCTCATGTTATAAACCGATGTCATTCCATCTACTACATGACCGAAAATAGCGTATTGTCCGTTAAGTTGAGGCATCTGCGCTTTTGTAATATAAAACTGACAACTCGCCGAATTTGGGTTGTTATTTCGCGCCATCGCTACCACTCCTGGTCCATTGTGTCCAAGGCGCGAGTTGATTTCCAATTGAATGTTTCGGGGGCGTCCGGTGCTTGGATCTACAAAGGCTCCCGAGCCATTGCCATTAGGATCGCCTCCCTGAATGCACCACGTCTCGATGCGGTGAAAAGTTAGTCCATTGTAAAAGCCGCGCTGCACTAAATCCAGAAAATTCCTCGCCGTATTAGGTACCGAGCTGACAAACACCTGAATTGCTATGGGACCTCTGCTTGTCTGAAGAACGACGATTGGGTCCGAATTGCCCTGGGGTAAAGCTGGTCCTCCAGCGGTAAACATTGCAGCGGTAAATATAGCTGCTGCTGCAAATCTGAACTTGTCAAAAATCAACTTGTCAAAAATCATATTTGTTAGCACCGTCAAAGCCTCGACAAAGCCCACACTAATTGATGTAGCGCCGTTTAGAATACCATCCCGCTCGACAAAATGCCTTCGAGCATAAAAGAGGCTCTATTACTTTGCGCTCCAGCGCTTCCTATGGGAGTGGTTGCAGTAGGACTTCAGCAGACCAAAATTTGAGGGATCTGCCGGCTTGCTGCGCAGCAAATTTCCGTAACGAAGTTTAGTTGGCTTCATGGCTGTCTGAGCAGAAGAAGTAGAGGCTTGATTCACTCGCGAGACGGCTGTATGGGCGGGACCATTACCCGATAATCCGCTGCTTGTGGCGCCGCCAGATTCTGCTCCTGAAAGAGCAAAAGCCTGGATTGACGACCCAAGCGTTATCGCACTTATTGTTGCGATGGTCAGTAGCGTCAGCTTGGCGGGGTCAATTGTTCGCTTCATAATGCAATTCATATAGCCTATCTCAAAGTTTTGACTCGATCCCGTAAACTTTGTTCCGCTAGAGGTTTGCTCTCTTCCTGAGGAAGGTTTGTGGATTTTCCAGGAGGGAAGTTAAGGTTGCGACCTGAAATCGTTACTTAATTCATACCCTTTTTTTACACCGGGCCTGCATGCTGATACTCATAATGGAATCAGGTAGAAACTTTAATTTCACAAAAAATCGCTCTTTTGCGCGGTCGGGAGTGCTACATGCCAGACGCTGTTAATCCAAACCTTTGCCTGTTTTGTGGACAACAAATAGACCCGAGAGCCGTGAGGTGCATTTACTGTATGAAGGAGGTCGGGCCCCAGCCCGGGACTGTAAAGACAGGAAAGTCCCAACCGAACGCGGTGATCCTAATTTCAATTATTGCTCTAATGGCTGGTGGTCAGTTTCTTTGCCGACAACATAGGGGTTCTGCGAATCTCGAGGGTTCCAAGCCGCTTAATTCGGCATATTCACTTAGAGAGCTCGATCAGAAGCTGCATAGTGATAGGTCAGAAGAAAGTCAGGATGAATCGCAGACTGGCTATAACGATCAGCGCCTGAATGATGCAGTCGGCGAATGGACTAAAGCTATTGAAGCCAACCCGAAAAATGCCCAGGCGTATATCGAGAGAGGTTGGGCTTATAACGAGTTGCAGCAGTACGAGAACGCTATCTATGACCTTTCCAAGGCGATTAAATTGAATCCCAAATTGGCGACGGCTTACAGTCGGCGTGCCTGGGTTCATGACACCCGAGGAGAGTATCAAAAAGCCCTGGCGGACGCGAGCAGGGCGATTCAGCTGAATCCCAACATTGCCGAGGCATATCAAGCTCGCGCCTGTGCCTATGCAAGTCTCGGAGAGAGCAAAAAAGCAGAGTCCGATAGTGCTTCTGCCGATAGGCTCGGTAGTGAATTGTCCCGCTAGTTATCGCCAGGTGTTTCGCTCAGTGTTTTCGCTAAGTGCTTTAGCTAGGCTATCGCTATTTGCTATCGAGTTGTACATGAAATAGTCCGGCATGCCCATACGTTCGATGCCGTGGTTCTCAAGGCACCGCCAATGGTGCATTAGTTAGTTACTGAAATAACGAGCCGATTTTTCGAGCTTGGCAATGTGCATTTTTAGGATCCTGCAACAGCTGGGCATAAGTGATTAAGGAAACAGCGTTACTGACCTGATTGATATGTCCTACGGCTGGAAAACAATCTGGTAGGGTAGATTCCTAATAGCCACAATAGTCACAGTATATTATACTCAGGTCACTGGCGAACGGGTACGTGGAGGTACAGCGTGGACGAAGAGATTCTCGGTAAAAAGCCCACTCAAGGTGCCGCTACGCTTCACGATAATACTTTGTCGCCAAGAGACGACCGTCGTTTTCGGGGAAAGGCGCAGCGGGAAGCAATTCCCCTTGCCATGCATGCTAAGTGGGAAGCTACCGCTGATCGCCGTGATCCTATCGATGTGCTAGAGGATTCAAACAACGGCCGGATAGTCGATTTGTCACCACTGCGCTACGGGCGTATGGTGCAGTCGCCATTTACTTTTTATCGGGGCTCGGCTGCAATCATGGCGGCCGATCTGGCAAAAACTCCTCAGATGAATGTGAAAGTGCAAGCTTGTGGTGATTGTCATTTGCAAAATTTTGGCGCTTTTGCAACACCCGAACGCAATGTAATTTTTGACATCAATGACTTCGATGAGACTCTTCCGGCTCCATGGGAATGGGATGTAAAAAGATTAGCTGCCAGCTTTGTGCTTGCGGTGAGACACAACAATTTGAAACCCAAATACGAAGCGGAGGCTGCAGCAGCTGTTGCTCGCGCTTATCGTGAGCGCATGGGTGAATTTTCCAAAATGAGTATTCTCGACATCTGGTATGCCAACGTCAACTGGCAGAACTTTATCGAGTCAACCTCAGATACGGGAATTCAGAAACGTCACCGCGATCAGCTGAAAAAAGCTCAGCGCAGAACAATTCAGGATTACTATTTTCCGAAGATGACTGAGCAAATTAATGGCAACTATGTCTTCAAAGACAATCCGCCAACCATTTATCATTTGCCGGTTGAGGATAACGCAGCGTTCAGGGAAAAAATTCAAAAGGCGCTTGAGCAATATAAGAAGACTCTGCAGGAAGACAGACAGAGACTTTTTTCTCGCTATAAGTTGACTGACTTCGCTATTAAAGTTGTAGGAATTGGTAGCGTTGGAACGATGTGCGCCATTATTTTGATGATGGCACCTGACAATGAAGTCCTTGTCTTGCAACTCAAAGAAGCGCGCGAATCAGTACTTGAGCCATACGCTGGAAAGAGTGAATTCGCAAACCATGGACAGCGCGTGGTCGCCGGACAGCGTATCGTTCAATCTGCCAGCGATATTTTCCTGGGTTGGACTGAATTTGAGGATGGGAAGCAATTCTATCTGCGTCAATTGCGTGATACCAAAATTAAAGCTGAAACCGAGTTGTGGGAAGGTCCGCATTTTGTCGAAATTGCTCACACCATGGGATCGGTGTTGGCTCGTGCGCATGCCCGCTCAGGAGACGCTGCACAAATCAGGGGCTATCTCGGAAGCGGTACTGGATTCGATGAGGCGATAGCGGAGTTCTCTCTAGCTTATTCAGACCAGACTGAAAAAGATCACGCAAAACTTGTCGAAGCTGTTAAAGATGGTCGCATAAAAGTACTGATCGAAAAGGATGATGACTGACGTGCGTCGTTCTCTTTTGTCTTTTGGTTGTTCGCTAATTCTTGCTACTCCCGCTCTCTGTGCCGGCAATTCTGAGAGCGGCATAGCGTCCCAAGCGGAGGTTCGCAAGCTTCATTTTCCTGATAAATCTATAGGCGCTTTGATGCTTCTCGCCCACAACAAAGGAGACGGTTCGTGGCTCACTTACACGAACTCGGGCAAGCAAATCGGCAGCGCACAAGGCACAATCACGCTGACTATTCCGCCAGGTTTCGCGCTTGTGTTGGATGCCAATCGCAGAGTGTTTGAGAATCCCATATTATTGAAGGAGATTTCGCCGTACGGAATCGACGTTCTAAAACTGAGTTTTATATCAATGGATGATCGTGAAGACAATATGTTAGAGCGAGCAATTGGCTACGTTGAAAATCTAAAAAGTCTTCGAGTTCTTTGCTTTGACCGCTCTGAAGTCAATGATGCTGCAATCTTAAAGCTAAAAAATTTGCCGCACCTGGTTTGCATTAACCTTTTCCTTTCATCAATAACCGGAAGTTGCTTTAAATCCTTTAGTAAATTCCCTGAGCTATATCAAGTCGATGCTCCATTTTGCCAACTCGATCAATCCAGCATAGATGGATTGGCTCAGATTCCCAAACTGAAAAATCTCGATCTTAGTCGTACCAACATGACTGTTGTCGGTGCGAAGTCGCTCGCAAAACTTACAAATCTTGCCCGGTTGAATCTCGGCAAAAATCCCAAATTTGATGACGAATGCATAGCATATTTGCAGCCGCTTTCAAAGTTGAAATCCCTCGATTTGCGAGGCACTCATGTAACCATCGAGGGGCTCAAGTCTATAAGTGGGATCAAACTACAGAAGCTGTGTCTTCCAACGTCGTTGCGAAAAAATATGCTTGAAATCACCAAGATGTTCCCAAGTACTAGAATCTCTGTGGACACCTTGACTCCTCCAACCAAAGACGACCAAATGATGTACGCTCCGTTGCGCTAGTTTGCCATCAGCCGTGATCCTTGGCATCTTCAGGACGACTTGTTTCTGCACACTGAACTGGTCTCCTCAGCTAGACTATCTCCTGTGATGTTGCTCTTCTTTAATTCGCACCGGGGATAAACGCGCAAATGAATAGAAATTCCTTGACAGGTGAGTTGCTGGCTGAATTCCTGGGTACGCTTGTTCTCATTGCTCTCGGCGATGGTGTCGTCGCATCAGTCGTCGCAGGTGGTAACAGTGATTTTTTGATGATTACTTTCGCCTGGGGAATTGCAGTCACCATGGGCATCTACGTTGCTGGCGGATTGAGCGGTGCGCACCTCAATCCAGCCGTGACAATTGCTCTGGCTGCTCGGAAAGATATTGCATGGAGCAAGGTTGTTCCGTATTCGATTGCACAGATCGCTGGTGCCTTTTGTGGTGCGGGAGTGGTGCTAATAAACTATTCAAAATTGATTGATAAGCATGCCATAGAATTAGTTTCAGCTGGAAAGTTCGCCGATTTTCAGGCGGCAAAATTGAGCATGGACGGCATTTTCTTCACGCATCCAAGAATTGATATCAGCAGCGGCTTCATAGATCAATTCATAGGCACGGCTCTGCTTTTGTTTCTCATTCGTGCAGTGACAGATACTCGAAATAACGCAGCTCTTTCAAACTTAGGACCATTTGTCGTGGGTCTGGTGGTCGTCGTAATTGGGCAAAGCTTTGGCACCATGGCTGGTTACGCCATCAATCCGGCGCGCGATTTGGGACCTCGCTTACTCGCATCTCTTTGCGGTTGGGGAGTGACACCATTTCTTGAAGACTGCGGTTACTGGTGGGTGCCTATCGTCGCTCCAGTGATCGGTGCCGTGGTAGGAATTTTTGCCTACGATTTCGGCATCAAGTCTTTTCTTATAGCTCGCGGAGAACTACCACTCGCAGGGGAAGAATCAAGTGGGCAGACCGTTCGAGAGACATGAATGTACCTATGATAACTAATGCATGAGTTGCCTCGTAAGTTGCTGCCGGAGTAGTACGTGCTATAACCTCTCCTTGATCTGGTTCGAAAATAACCCAGGAGGCGAATTGAATGGCAGGCAAAACGGCAAAAATTGTGCGGTTTCACAAGGTTGGCGGTCCCGAAGTACTGCAAATTGAAGAGCTCCCGCTTCCAGAACCAGGCAAAGGTGAAGTTCGTTTACGAGTGGAAGCCATCGGTTTGAACCGGGCTGAAGTAATGTTTCGGCAGGGAAAGTATTTATACCAACCGAACCTGCCATCCAAGCTTGGATATGAGGCATCAGGAACGGTAGAGGCCGTCGGCGCGGGAGTAGATAGCAAACTGATCGGACAGAAATTTAGTACCGTCCCCTGTTTCAATGTTACTGAGTACGGGGTTTACGGAGAAGTAGCAATCGTTCCAGAATTCTCGCTTGCTAAATATCCTGAGAAATTAACCGCTGCAGAAGCGACTTCAATTTGGATGCAGTATCTCACCGCATATGGTGCGCTCATTTATCATGGGAAAATCAAAAAGGGTGACTTCGTTTTGATAACTGCCGCGAGCAGCAGTGTAGGCATTGCTGCAATTGAAATAGCGAAAGCTGAGGGCGCAATTAGCATCGCCACTACTCGTACTGAAAAGAAAAAAGCTGATTTACTTAAAGCTGGTGCCGATCACGTAATAGTGACTGACACCGAAAATTTACAGGAGCGAGTGAAAGAAGTTACGGGTGGCAAAGGCTGCCGCGTGACATTCGATCCTATTGGGGGCAAAGGAATTGAGGCGCTCGCTGATGCCGCAGCCTACCGAGGTGTTATCTATGAATACGGCGCACTTGCGACTGAACCGACCCCTTTCCCGCTTTTCACTGCCCTTTTCAAAGGACTGACGATACAAGGTTACACCTTGTTTGAAATCGTGAGCGATGCTGAGACGCGTCGCACTGCCGAGAAGTATGTTTTCGATCATTTGCAGGCTGGTCACTTTAAGCCGCTTGTCGATAAGACCTTTCCACTATCTCAGATTGTGGAGGCTCATCGATATATGGAAAGCAATCAACAAATAGGAAAAATTGTCGTCACAGTATGAGAGAGTTCACAAATAAGATGAAAGTGATTTCGAGAATCAGAACTAGTGTCTTTGCTTTGCTTGTCACGGCTGTTGTGACTGGATGTTCGCAGGCATCAACTGTCGGTGACCTCAAAATTGACGAGCTTAAAGGCGTGGATTTTGGACAGACCAAACAAGAAGTGGTCAGTGCGCTCCCTTCCTATCAGTTAAGTCCTCAGCCTGATTTCGAAAAGTGCTCTGTTTTCGCATGCGATGGACTGGTCGCAAAATACCAGACAGTGAAATTTTCTCCCAAGTTCTTGTTCAACAAAAAGGGAAAACTGGTAACGATAAACGGTCTTATTGTTAACAGTGAGCCTGTTGCGCTCGCCGAACTACAGTCTTTCCTGGATGGCAAATTCGGTCAGCCACAAATAAGCGATACCGGCAGACTATGGACAGATGGAGGAGTGAAGGTAGTTCTCTCTTCTGAGGGCAACGATTCCGGCGCCTTTAATTTCATCGCATTCCGTTCACCGGAATATTAATCAGGTGCAGATTATTGCGAGAAGGCTACGCCATTGGCGCTCTGGATGAACATCGAGGCTTCTGAGGCAGTTTCTTGCAAGTCTAGTGGCAAGGTAGGGTTAGTGGGATTGACCAACATGGTGGCAACACCCCATGGGTTGTACGCTGTAGGTCCATAATTGGTAAGCAAGTTCGGGCAATTTACGATATTCAGGTCGACTGATCCAGTTGAACAGACTGGCAATGCCTGCCCAGCGTATAAAGTTGTTGGTGGTGATGTCGTAAAACCATAGCTATATGAACCTGAAGGAAACGCTGCCATATTAACGCTGTTAGGAGCCATCAAACCTTCTTGAGCACTTTGAACGTTCAAATATCTTCCACCTACAACACCGGCTTTAAATGCGCCTGGACCAGTAAGCAGATTATCGCTGTTGTTCATGTTGCCTTGTGCTCCGCCGGAGCTTGCTGCACCATTCTCTAGGAAGGTGGGAGCCTGGGCTGTTACAGGATTCAAAAAGGCTTGTGCTTTGGCTTCTGCCGTGCAGATGATGAACGTCAAAGTAATCAGGAGTGCTGCGATTTGGCTGATTTTGTTCATGAGTAAAACCTCGGGAATTTGACGTTCCGCTTAAAGTCTAAATTGGTGGTTGGTAAGTTCGGGAGCGGGCTGCTTAGGTGAACCCTGCTTTCAATGACGTTAGAGTACCGGGGGCGACGTGAAAACGATGTGAAAATTACGAAGGCAAGTTAAAAAAATAGGCGTGCGAGCAAAAAGCTTACTGCCGGGGCATAACCGTCGCCTGAACGCCCTTATCTCCGTTTCGGAAGATCCACGGAGGGATGGGATTGGGTTCTGCCCACAATCCAACAGGAGAAGCTCTGGCCGTTTCGTGCAATTGTTTCAGCGTTGCGTCTTTAGCCGCGAACTTGTCGCTCCACCAGGCAAGACCCTGTTTAACGAGCGCCCTGTTCAAATTTGTGCCGTCTGGTAGCAAAACGACCCCTATCGTTCTGCCCCTGGCATCTTTGCCGTGATCCTCGACATTCACCACTTTGCCGTAACAGGCATCATCCGTGAATTTCTTCGCTTCAGCTCCGAAAGATTGGGCTGTTTCCGGGCAGTCTATGCCGTAAAGAATGACTTTCTCGCGCACATTGTCGTGCAAAATGTTGATGGTGTCCCCGTCTACAACGGAAACGACCTTTCCAGAAAAGATGTCCGCAGACGCAATAAGCGGTCTGGCCAGCATGGCAAATAACACGAGCAAAAAAGATAGTGGCAACGCAACCTGATTTCGCTTCATTTACCTGCCTGGATTCTATATATCGCTTGCGTATACCGCGGAGCTCGCGGCAAATCATTTACCTGGACGAAGTGACCGAAACGGTCCAGCGTAAGGCTTCAGACAGTTCAACCTGTCTTTGATTTTCAATATCTTTTTTGACAGGCTCGGCCTTTAACGCGTCTTTTTCGCCTGTTTCAACTTTTTTCTGGTTATCGCTGGATGGGCTTGCATCAATTTCGAACACTTCGCCACCGAACCTCTCGAATAAGTTTAGTCCTGACGACGAGACAGACTGTATAGAATCGTCGCATTCCGAATATCTCGGTCTATCGCTTCGCAGTGCACCAAGTTTATCACCAACAGTGGTGACGAATTCAAAATTGATGTCTCTGCTGCCGAGACATTTTGCCCGCAGCTGCAGAACTGTCTTAATCGACTTGGTTTTGCCGGCGAACTGAGGTATCTTGCTTAAATAATCAACCGGTAAAGCCATGATTTCTCCTTATCCGCTGCCCGTGTGGACTGCGAAATTTCCCTCGATAGAAACAATTGTGCTGTTGTCGGCGTGAAATCGATGTGAGCATGCTTAAAATAAGTCATCCCGAGAATCCCGAGAATCTCAAGAATCCCAAGACTCCCAAGAAGCTAAGGAATCACAGAAAGACAGAAGGACCAATTGGTCGAAGCGGCAGGAGAGAACAATTTGGCAGACGTTTATAGCTATCAGGCTAAGGCTCTTGATGGCAGCGAGATAAAGCTAGATCGATATAAAGGTGATGTTCTGTTGGTAGTAAACACTGCGAGCAAATGTGGTTTTACTCCACAATTTGAGGGTTTGCAAAAGCTGCATCAAGAATTTGCGCCGCGTGGTCTCAAGGTTCTAGGATTTCCGTGTAACCAGTTTGGAGCGCAGGAGCCTGGTACTGAAGTCGAGATTGGCTCATTCTGCCAGAAAAATTACGGGGTCGATTTCCAGATGTTCGAAAAAATCGAAGTGAATGGTGCACATGCGCATCCTCTGTATCGTTATTTGACACAGCAAGCTCCTGGAATATTGGGATTACGCAACATCAAATGGAATTTCACCAAATTCCTCATCGATAAAAATGGCAACGTAGTTAAGCGCTACGCACCAACAGTAACGCCGGCGGACCTTCAGAAAGACATAGAAAACTTGCTGACGGTATAAACGGCAGCAATTGCCCCGCCGACACTCAAGTTCTGGCGACCAACTCTGAAGGGAATCGTTGATGAACACCAACATAAAATCCAAGCTGGCAGGCGTGTTGCTGCGCGGGGCAGTTTCTTGCCTGTTGCTTGTTTCCTTTTTGCCCGGAGCAATCTTAGCGCTTTCGCACGATCCACCAGTTGATCGATTCGAGTTCGCAATCAAGCAATTTGAATCTCGCGACCGGACCGCCATGCCAGATCCTGGACGTACGTTATTTATAGGTAGTTCTACTTTTGCGCACTGGCATAGCCTGGAGCAAGATCTGAAAGAATGTAATGCCTTAAATCGGGGCTTTGGTGGTTCAACCATTCCCGAAGTGAACCATTACATTGATAGAATCGCCATAAATTACAAGCCGGCACGGGTTGTGTTTTATGCCGGAACGAATGATATCGCCGATGGTCATTCCGCCAAACGAATCAGTGACGACTTTATTGAATTCGCGAGCAAAGTACATTCGTCCTTGCCGCAGACACAGATCTACTTCATTTCTATGAGTGTTGCGCCCAGTAGAATGCAGTGGAAATCAGTTTACGATGAAGGTAATCAACTTATTCGCCAGTACGCAACGCGAACGAATTATATTCACTATATAGATGTCCTACCAGTGATGAGAACAGCTGATGGAAAGTTGAAAGAAGAGTACTTTCTTCCCGATCGCCTGCACATGACCTCGGAGGGCTACGCTCAGTGGACGCCAATTATTAAAGCGGCTCTAGCTGGCGACTCGAAAAGTGCCAAATGAGACTGTTCCTCCAGTCTATTTAACCCTCCCCGGTTTTCCGCATTGACAACCATTAAATTACACCTTAAGCTCGTTTCACTTGTAGTCCGCAACACTTACTAGGTGACGAGATGGGGCAATATTTGGAAGGCGACCAGCAGCAACCTCCGGCTAAAAAGCCTGAGAATACTGGACTATTCGCACATTCTGGCTTCATGAATGGATTGAAAACTATTGGTCACTCTGCCTCAGGTCTTGTAAATAAGGGCGTCAAAGAAGGTCAGGACCTGGCGAACAGCGAGACCGGCAAAAAAGTGAAGGCACAGGCCATAGAAACCACTCGCCAGGTAATGGCTAGTCCCGTTACCAAAAGAGTAGTCAGCGAAGCGACACAAACAACCAAGCAGCTTGCTGCCGAAAACGTTAGCCATGTTCATGGCGCGATCAACGCTGCGCAGCATCGCGACGTTGCAGGTGTAATCAGAAACGCTGCACCGATTGCAGGTGAAGTTGCGCTTGGACCAGGCGGCGTGGCACTGAATATTGCCCGACAGAAAGCTACTGAAGCTGCTATCAGCCAGGCTCCTGCGTCACAGCGCGCAGGACTACAGCACCTGAACGATCTCACCCACGTTGGTTCTTTGCAGCATTTGACTATCGCGGGGTTAACGAAAGCGGAAGTGGCGCAGCAAACCCACGAAGCCCGGAGAAACGTGACGCAAGCCGCTCTAGAGTCCGCGTCGCCGCAGCCGCCCCGCCGTGCTCAAACAGAACTTCCTATGCAAACAGCAAGTGCACCCACTGGCACTACGTCCGATTTCATTGAGAAGCTGAAGGCAAAGCTGCAACAAGAGCAGACGGGTAAACATTAGATAGTTAGGCAGTTACTTTTTTTTCTGCAAGCTTCGTTAACTCAGACTTGTGCAGACTTGCCCAGTCTCTAATTGACATACCTGTGCGGCCGACAAGCGTAGGCATATCGTCGCGAATATCGCGGACTCAGTTGAGAACCAATAATCTTTTTCAGCATGTCCACTTGCGTTGGCTCAATACTTTGGCTGCAGCTTCAGCAACATCTTCGAGTGCTATCCAACCGCACTTTTTGTCTTCAGCGTAAAACTTCACCTTGCCATTTTGCACCATGCCGTAGAACCCTATGAAGTTTTGCAGGAACGCGTTCGGATGCAGCCTTGAAAATGATAATTGCGCTCGAAATGTTATAGTTTTCTACTAGAGGTTGGAGACTACGGATGAGTGACAAGATTATCGTCTACGAAAAACCAACCTGCACTAAGTGCCGTGAGGTCAAAAAGATTCTGCAAGCAGACGGAGTCGATTTTGAGACGATCAATTACTACGAGCATCCGATTGGCGAGCAAAAATTGCGTGAACTGATCGAGAAAATGAAAATTAATCCTCGCGACATGATTCGAAAAACCGAACCCATTTACAAAAAATTGCAGCTATCAAAAGGTTCGCCATCAGAAGATGACTTGATTAAGTTGATGGCGAAGTATCCTGATCTAATGCAGCGTCCAATCGTCGAGAAAGGCGCTGAGGCTGTACTTGGACGCCCGACTGAGAATGTTCAAAAGCTTTTAAAATAAGAACTCCGACTGGTTACAGCGCGTTGACTTGTGCCATCTCACGGTTGAAAATGCATTTGCTTCTTTACGGGTCGCCTGAAAGGTGCTCGTAATCATCTGTGATGTAGTGATTCTTGGGGAAGAAGATCAAGCCACGGCGATACTCGAATTTGAAGTGGACAGCTTGTCGCTTGCTATCTACTGGGAAAATCAGAATGGTATCACCATCAAGTGTTTGAGTCGCGTTAAGGCAAGATTCGGCAATTTTAGAATTTGTAAAGCTGAGGACTTTTGCCGTGAGTTTGCAGTCATTCGTAATGTGAATATCCAGAACCACTTCACCCATGCTGGCTGTAGTTGCCTTTTGAACACGTTTATGAATCGCTCGGCCAACGGCATGGTGCCACCTCTCCCATGCAATCATCGATTCTGATGCACCGAGATTAAAAGAGCTTTCCGTCAAACCAAGCTTTATTCTGGGCTTGTTGTTCAGATCCAGAACATCATCGGGTTGTGAGCTTGAACCGGATGTTTGAAGTTGGTTGACAGTTGTGGAGCTTGTGGGTGCATCGTCTGCAGCAGCGGAAGAAGGACGAGTAGGCGTAGGAGTAGGAGTAGGAATAGGAGTAGGGGTAGTGGCAGAAGTAGAAGTAGAAGTAGAAGTAGAACTAGAAGTAGCAGTAGAACTAGAACTAGCCGAAGAAGTTGGAGCAACACTAGGGGCAGCAAGAGCCGGAGTAGAACTTACAGTAGTTCCTTCAGTAGCTGTTGATGCGCCGCCGGCCGCTTCGGAATTTCTCGTGGATGCAGAGATAAAAAGAATGCTGGCTGCCACTAGATAAACGACCAGTTTAAGATCGGTACTTTTCATTTTGTGCCCGTGGAGTTCTTATGTACATTCTAAGTCGAAAGTCAATTATGAGCTTAGACTCCCTGAAAACCCGAATGTCCCAAGTATTAGCCACCAAATGGACGAGTTTGTTCTGGCAACGTAAAAACCTCATAGGAATTCGTAGATGCCAAGAACACAAAAACAAAGAAGCTTAAGTAAACGCGGTAACATGTCTATGTAACTCGAGGAGTGCCAGAATGAACGAAAAAAGATGCTTGTTGACCGCCCTTTGTATTGGTGCGCTTCTAAGTGTGTCGTCTCCAGTTAAGGCAGATGACCTCGACGAAAGGCAAGCAGAACTGCAAAATCGTATTAACCAGGCCTCGATGTCCAAACGTTTGACTTCGAAAGACGCAAGCAAGTTGCATAGCGAGTTGTCGGATTTCGACAGGGAAAAGGGTAAAACTCGTGCGGAACATGGTGGCGTCACAAGTATCACTGACGACAAGAATCTCGGTTCTAAGTTAGGCGATATCAACCAACATTTCGACGAAGTGGTTTTGCCAGAAGGGTCTAAGGTCGAACGAGTAGCGAAGCCGGTAAAAGAGAAACCACCGAAAGCCGAAAAACCAGCAAAGCAGCCAAAGGCTGAGAAGCCTCCGAAAGAGGCGAAGGCACCAAAGGAAGCGAAGCACCATAAATCTTCCAAAGATAAGAGTAGTGATGCCAATGCCGCAACAAGCGGCGCCGGTGCAACCTTGCCGACAAACACACCAGGCGCGACAGCAGCACCAGCAGCTGCACCACCAGCACCCGCTGGCACGCCAATCGCACCTTCCCCGATTACCCCAGGTGCGGTTAAGACAGCCAAGTAGCGGCAAGCCGAAGGGTAACCGTGCTCGATATAGCGCCACAACTCAGCGAATATAAGATTTTGAATCGCTGGTCAATTGAAGGCAACTTTAAATGCATGACCTTTGGTGACATGTCGACCCCGGGCGGACCTGTCGGTTACCAGTGGATTATGGTCTTTCTGGAAGAGCAGGCAGATGGTCAGTTTGACGAGAAGCTATTCGTGGCCGCCGAATACCAGATTGCCGACCAGGAACGTCCCAGGCGACTGGCGCTTGGGCTGTTTACCAAATTGGGTCATGAGTTTAGAGAGATCGACAGTCAGCTCTACGATTACGAATTCTTCTGCCGGAGAGCGATGGAAGTGGCCCGTCCGTTGCTTTGAATTCGAATGCGAAGTATCGGCATAGCTTGCGGTTTATAGCTGCTTGTAGCGATGGCCGCGACAGCCTTCTTTGCCAAAGTAAACAGGCAAATTGCAAAGTAATTATTACGGAGCGTCGCCACCCTAAAGCCGCTTGTGCCAATCAGAGTGGTTATCTAGAAGCTTTTTTGCGCGCGGCGAAAAAACGGCGGTGATAGATTGGGTATAACCCTGTGACAGGTTCTCGAGTTTATAAGTGAATATCTGAGATACGTGATGCCGAAGTTTCTGCTTGCGATTAGCTTGTCGTCGTTTTTAGCTTTTTCCATCTCACTTTCGTTGTGTTCTAGCCTGGTCGCGTCAGCTGAACTGAAAGGAGCGGTTGAAACTCAGGGGGCTCAGAGCAGCGCGGAATCGGACCAGATACATTCTGCAAAAGCCAGTAAGACTGGCAAAGTTTTAGAGGGTGGTATCAAAGATGACGCAGCACTGCATCCGTCGTTAAAGCTGTTGCCAGCCAAACCAGATCGCATGCCGACACCGCTTGGTGGTTCCGTACAGCACGTGGTGGCTCCTTTAGATTCTGAAATGGTTCGCGGACCCGGAGGAATCCTTTATGCTCCTGGACAGCCTGTACCGACAGTGGTGCCTTCGTCTAGTTCGCAATCAGGAAGCACCACGCCGATTTCTACATATACCTTGATGCCGCAAAACTCGAGGTTCTGGGTTGCTCCTGGTTTCGAAATCAATAGCACGCCGGGCATTAAAAACTCTGCTACTTATCCATCGATTTATGATAGTGCGCCCCCAGTGTCCATTAAAGGCATCACTACCTATGGCTCCTCCTCTGGATCCGGTCCGGACGTGTCGGTCGATGTAAGGCGTGAGGTTCCTGCCACTGTTCCGAGCACCGGTACTGGTATTACGGTTTTTGAGCCCGGCTATGAAGTGGGCAAATCATCTACAAGTACGTCGTCTGTCGCATTCAATCAGAATGTAACTCCGAATTATTTTAGCAAGGGTATTAGCTCTTTCGTTCCAGGATCACAGGTATCACAGTCGGTTCCTCCCAGCGGAGTGATTTGTTGGGCTCCTGGTTATGAGGTGTCTATTCAATCAGCCGATATCAGGAAAGAGACAATAGGCGGCGTCTGGTCCACAAATACTCCCAATTCACCTGCGCTAAGGGCAGTCGCAGGTACTTTGCAAAATATTCGGCAAAGTGTAGAAGCTGTCCAGGGTCCACCACCTATGATGGCAACGGCTCTTTTGTTGCCTGGCTTAAAATCGACTGTTTCTTCTAGCGGACTGAATTGGGATCAGTGGTATCACAGAGTCGCCAAGTCTATTTATAGTCGTTGGCAAACCGAAGCTGTGGGTCCTGGCATCGCCACTGTGCGAGTTACCGTGACTAAGTACAGGGAGCTGACCTGCCAGGTAGTTGGGTTTACCGCTGCACCCGGTGTTGAGCGAAATGGAGAGTCGGAAAAGGCATTTAGAGAGTCGGCACTACGCTCTGTCAACGATGTGAGCATGTTTGAGATTCCTGAATTCCCACCTAAACCGCCTAAGCAGGAAGTAACTTTTGATATTCTGATGAAGAGAACAGTAGATGGCGGTGCTGGCTTCGACGTCTCAGCTGTTTCAGCGGCACATTGATACCATTGGGAATTCAAATCTACCATCGCGGATCAAATCCGAGGACGCGAAAAAGCTCGAATCACAAGCTTCCGCGATCAATGACTCGCTGCCAGACAACTCAGATTCAGCAACACAATAGTTGAATAGCGCTCCTATGCGATACCTCAGCGAGCCAGATATGGTGCCAGCGCCCGCCTGGTATCAAGATAACCGTTCACAAACATACTGAGCACTTCATTGTCGCCTACTAGCGGGAATGGCGGTCGTTCGCCGCTGGCATAAGAAACCACCAGATCGTTCGGGCGACGTTCAGAAGCCGGCCTCGGCAGCTGCGACACCAGGGCGGGCATGTCTGGCGGCAATTGCCCGGTGGGACTGTTGTATCGCCCTTCGCCAATAACACCTAAATCAACCAACTGTGAGTGAGCGCCATTGACTATAGCCTCAACAGGTTTCACGCCATTGCCGTCGACATTTATTGAGGTGCTGGCTGCAAGCGCGGTAGGCAAATCGTAACTGCCTGGATGTCCCTGGAAATTCACAACGCGCTGGTTTTCTATATCGTAACTAAGATAGTTACTGCCTCCCCATGCCAACGGAGCTGCGTCGCCACTGCGATCGTTCAGCAGTCCTTCCAATCGCCTAAACGCAGGAAGCATCGCGAGTTGTGTTCCGTCCCATGTTGTTATGTGGGGAATGCCTTGAGGCACCTCGGCACCAAGGGCGTATCGCCAAATATTGAATGGATTGTTCCACCATAGCTCGGTTAAATCGACCCTGGGTAGACCGTGCATCGCTTGGTCACCAAGATCTTTACCCGTCCACATATTCATATAAGGAGAGGCAGCGCGCCATGACATGTCGGTGAGGTCGATTCCTGAGTTTGGACGCGTCTCAAACGCCTTGTCCAAGAGCTGTTTGTCCATCAGTGCTCGCTTCGCCCAGGACAAGAATCTATAAGCCTCGTTGTCTTGCTCGGTAGGTTCAGAACTGGAATTGGCGTCCTTTGCAAGGGCTTGCAACTGCTTTCTTAGCGCCGCTTTGTCCGCAACTATGCTTCGCTCTGCCTGTCCGGTTGCCTGTCCGGGTTCAAGTGCTGTGATCACAGCATCTAGAATTTTGCGATCGGAAGGATTGTTTCTCTCCCATTTTATGGAAGTGTCCTTGCCTAAATCGAGTGCAAGGAACGTTGATCCGGCCGATACACCTGTAACACTTTCGGGCTTCAGTCCAAGGTCATTGAGCGCCGCCATGAAGCCAAGGTGGTGATAGCCTTGTTGACCGCCACCTGAAAGCATAACGGCAAACTTGCCCGATTTCAGCGCTGAGAGCCACTCCGCGTCGGTCAATGGCCGCACATTTGCTTCAGGATGAGGGTCGAGCTCAGATAATTCAAAAGTAGGTAGCTTGTATGTTTGCAGCTCCCCTGGCTTTGTTTCTACTTCTTGTGGACGCACCGCATCGGTTTTTGATGCCGTAGTATCTGCAATCTCAACAGGCCGCTCGCCGCCTGGCACCTTTCGTCCGAGCACGTTCTTGGCACCAACTGGCTCCGCCAGAACGCCATCGTTGCTGTCAAACGCAAAACCAAGTTCCGGCGCCTGATTACCGAGAACCAGCGAACGCAGTACATCCATTCCACCGCGCGCGGGGGTTGGTGATACAGTGGTCTGCTCAGTCTTTGCACCCGCATTTGGACTGGCTTTCAGTGGCTCACCGTCAGAGCCAAAAGTAAGATGCATCGCTTTACCGGCTACGTGCTGCACTACAGGCAGTGCTTCATTCAGGACCGCTCCGGAAACTATCGCGTCAAAACGCCCTTGATTGGTCGCCATATTGCGCCCACCGGTGTGTGCTGCCACCTGATTTGAAGCTTCATATGAGAGTTCGCCCCCGGCAGCGCCAATCACAGCGCGTCCAGATATAGTCAATGCAGCTTTCCCGAGCTTACTGTCCAGAAGCGGCGTCGCTTTTCGCAAACCATAATTCCCCGCTTCGTAGGCTGAGAAGCTAAGCATAGTGCCTACGCTGTTGCCGACCCGGCTTTGCCCGTCTGTAGGCTTTTTTAAGAACTCATACACGCCGGCGGCGCCGACATTAGCTACTTGATCGCTGCGCAGCAAAGTCCCGGCTAACCCTGTTATTCCCTGACGTTCTGCAAACGCTGCCGTGCCGCTCTTAGCTACTTTGCCGAGCAAGACATATGGTGCAATTACTCCAACCGTCGATGACACTGTCTGGACGGCCCGGTCGACGAGACTCTTCGACTCCCCTTGTGGCAGCGGCTTGTATTCAGACCCGGTAAATGTGTCCGCGATCTGCCGAACACCTGTGCCGTTGATGAAAGGGTTCAAAACATTGCTGGTAAGCCACCCATCGGATTCGCCAGAACTACTCTGCCGCTGAGGAGAAGCCTCAGCAATCATCGATACTCTATCTCCCAACTAAATTCACCCCGAATTTCGGACAAGATTATGGGTCACCACGGTCCGCCAGCCGTTCCATTGTTAGTCATTTAAGGGTTTCAATAAATGGGGAAAATACCCTCAGAGTAGGTCTTTCCAGCTGAGCCTGGTCCTGATATTTTCTTAATGATTGAGGGAATGGGGCTGGATGCCGGGAGTAGTTAATCTTGTCCCTAATAATCGTTCAGCTCTTCCAGAAATACTGTCATTGCCATTGATTCCACGTTTGCCCATCATACAAGTGAAAAAATCCACGCTGTCTACTGGTATTGGGATTACGCTCAGGAGCGATTCTGCTTGGCGCAAAGAGCTGTAGTTTGGACTCTTGTTACGCCACTACATTTGATACCATTAGGAATTCAAATCTACCATCGCGGATTTTTGAATGAGCAAAAACTTTGTGACCGCAATCAAAAACGCCCAGCAGTTAAAAAAGCTGCTTAATTAATTGCAGATTCGTGAGACTCAGCAGTCCGGTAGCGTTTTAAAAGGCACCGGGCAATCCCGGTGATTGTCCGTATCCGCTAGGTGCTTGTCCGTAGCCAGGCGCACCTTGCCCAGCAAAGCCTGGTTGGCCGTTAGGAACGCCCTGAAACTGTTGCTGTCCAGAGCCAAAAGTGGCATTGCCGCCATAAGCGCCAGGACCCTGCGCGCCAGTGGCACCGTAGTTCTGCCCTTGCATAGTTCCATAAACAGCCTGATTGTTCTGTTGAGGAAATCCTTGCACACTAGTGTTCTGCTGACCGTAAGGAGCCTGTCCTTGCATATTGTTATAGCCAGGCTGCCCGTAGGGCTGTTGCTGTTGCTGTCCCTGTCCCTGGAATCCCTGGTTCTGATTCTGTTGGTTCGGATTTTGATTGTTATTGTTATTGTTGTTATTGTTATTGTTTTTGTTGCTTTTGTTATTCTGGCCGTTCTGACCGCCGCGAACCGCCCTGGTCAGCATCATCGGAACCATGCGAACTAAGCCATAAGCAGAGCTGTACCCGTACGACTGGGCGAGTGCGGGAGCCGTAAACTGGGTGGCAAGATAGCAGACACTAATGCTTGAGAATAGGAGGACTCTAGTCAATTCAGCGATTTTCGCCATTCTCAAAAGTGATTTTTGTTCTTCCATGATTGCTACTGATAATAACTAGTAAGGGTGATTATCGTCGGCGTTGAAGATCTTCAGCCGCTCATTTTTCTGTACCCGTGGCAGCAGTAAACCACTCGCACTATGCAAAGTCAATTGGTGAATTACGAAGCTCGGGGACCCTTTTTCTGACTTTTTTAGTCGCACCGTTCTCTACTTTTAGCGCCATTGTAGCGAATAACGTTCATTGAACCAATCAGCTTCTGCAACCATTTGGGATGCGATTAATCAATTAGGGATTTTCTTTGAACTGAGAGGTTTATAGGCTTTGTCTTTGCTTTTTTAACAGAAACATCATCGATACAAGGTCCGCATCGACCCGGTGTGTCACTGGAGAATTTCAACGTCGTAGTCTTTGAAGCCGCCCTGAATAACCAATCATAATGCTTCCAGCCCATTTCCTTTTTATGGTTATGCGGATATTGGAACTTAAAGGTTTTAGTTTGTCGGTCCGCGCTCACGTTCATTTTATGAACATCGGAAAAGCCCAAGTCAGGGTTTGTAGTTGCCTGGAATGAGAGTTTGTAGAGTGAACCCGGTTCTGTTATGAGTGTCTGGCTGATCGCTCCCGGACAATTACCATTTAATTCCACTGAACATGAACCGTCCGCTGCATCCCAAAGACTTGCTCCAATCCAATCAATGTTACCCGAAGCAATTTGCCACGCGGCAATCTTTTTTTCACCGGCGTTGCACTCGGTCATTAGCCGCGGCGTATCACCCTCTTCGAAGCTGCCGTTACGAATTAGATTTATACCGACAGTATCAATTGCGGTTGAAAACGGTATGGTATCAGATACGGTGCTTGAATTTGGAATCTTATTCTCGCCTTCATAAGCATCCCGCTTCAGTATGCAATATGGTGCATCTTTATGGAAGCGCTTCACACCATCAGCCGTTATTTGCGTACAGCCGATTACTGTCAGTTCTTTCAAAAGCGGCATTTTAGCGATCGCACGTAGTCCCTGGTCGGAAACATTTGTCCTCGCCAAATTGAGCCTACTCAATGAGGGAAACGAGGCTATGTCCTCGATATCTCGCGCCGTCAGGTTTGGTACTCCCTTCACAGAAAGGTCTTCGAGGTGTTGTAATCTTCCTAATTCAGACAGCTGCCCACCGACATTGTCGCCTGATAGGTTCAGCCGAATTAGAGAACTTATATTAGCTATGTAAGGAAGTGCATGTTGGTCGATATTAGTCTGCGCCAGGTTGAGAACAGTGAGCTTGCGCGAAATGGAAATTTTTTCGCATACTTTTGTCGTTATGTCGGTCTTATTCAGATCTAGATACTCAAGAGAGGGCATGAGCATGACCAATGTATCGGCAACATCATCGTTGACTATAGTGTCGTCAAGATTCAGCAAGATTAGACTGAGCTTTTGAAGTGCAGCCACGCCTCGAGAATCAACCAGTCTGCACCCATGCAGATCAAGCCTTTTCAGCTTTGTCAATTTTGATACACCTTCTAACCCGGCTTGCGAGACGTCTTTACCATACAGTTTCAACGACTCTAAATCTTTCTGCGTCTTTAAGGCCGCTAGCAAAATTTTGTCGTCTTCAGACGGCTCACGAATTCTAGCAAGTGGTATTGCATCTTTAATACTCGGGTTGCGAGCAGCGGTCGATGTATCGACCGGAGTTGCATGATCGGCACTCTCAGCTAACTTATGCGTACTGGCGGCCCTTTGCTCACCGCCCACGAGGTAAGAATATGCTGCTGCGAATAAAGCTCCTGCAATCGCCAGCCCTAAGCCAACGGCTAGAAGTTTTTTTCTGATCGGAGAACCTTTTTTAGCATTAAACAGTGCATCGAGGGCATCACTCATGGTGGCATATCTTTGCACCGGATTCTTCTGCAGCAATCTTGTCACTGCTACTTCGAGGTGTGCAGGAATACGATTCTTTGCCGACTTACTCAAAGATGGAACCGGATCTTGAGCATGCGCCATCATCACAGATAAAGAATTGTCGGCCGTATATGGTGGTGCTCCAGTCAACATCTCGAACAGTACGCATCCGAATGAGTATTGATCCGAACGACCATCACATTTTTTGCCCATTGCTTGCTCAGGGCTCATATACTGTGGGGTGCCAAAAACATCGCCTGTGCGGGTGGCATTGATGGGGACCTCGCTTTGTATCTTTGCGATTCCAAAGTCGAGAATTTTGACTGTTTCATCAATCGCGCCAGGATTCACGATCATGATGTTGCTTGGCTTGAGATCTCGATGTACGATACCCTCATTTTCTGCTGCCTTGAGAGCCTCACCAATTTGACCGCCGATACGCATCGCCCGCTGGACTGTGAATGCTTGTTTCCGTTCGAGTAACCTGGCTAGCGTTACACCAGGAACGAACTCCATAAGAAGAATGGGCGAGCCATCCGGTGTGATCTGCAGCCCATAAAGTTTAAGGATGTTGGGGTGCTCCAGTTTTGCAATCGCCTTCCCTTCAGTTTGAAAGCGTCGCAGAGCCTCTTGTGAAAATCCGGCTTGCAGTGTTTTGACTGCGATTATCCTGCCAATTGAAAGATCTTCGCATTTATAAACGTCGCTCATGCCTCCAGCACCAATGAATGACAACACCTTGAAGTTATTGCCAATTATTGTGCCGGGACGAAGTTGTGCGTTGTTCTCAACGTTATTCGACGCTTGAGCAAAATGGGGACCTTCAACTGTCCTATCATCGGAGGGGCTATTGTAAGCTTCTGGCATTTAATTTTCCCCTTGCATTCGACTCTGAACTTCTGCCAGTTTTTGTCGAATCATTGGTAACGCTAGCACCATGGCTTCTTCACCAGATTGAATCGCCCTGATAGCGTCTTTCGAACTTATCGAGGTTACGACGATACCGTCCGTCAAAGGATGCACTACTACGTCTGCTCGTTCCAACTGAGGAGCATCTATTCTAGCGAGGAACACCTGTTCAATTCTACGAGCGACACTTCCGACTCGTCTGAAAGTTTTTCCTGGAACCTTTTCCAGTCGTTCATTCACTGGAACAGCGATAACGAAATCAGCGCCCATTTTGTGAGCTTCATCGACGGGTACGTTCATCACAACACACCCATCTACCAGCACTTCCCCTTCGAAAGAGACAGGTCTGCGTAACACTGGAATCGCAGAGCTGGCCTGTGCTGCTCTGGCCAGATCACCATGGTCTATAGGGTAAGGCTCTCCATCGCTCAAGTTGGTGGTCATTGCGGTGAACGGTAGTTTTAAATCTTCAATATTTCTTCTATCTTTCGGAAGACATCGTCTGTAGTTATTGCGAAACCTATTTCCGAAATAAAAGCCATCATAAGGACGCCATCCGACCAGCCGCGGCATCAAGAACAATGGTCTAGCCGCAACGCTTACATATATCGGAACGGTCATGTAGCTTTTCATGATGTATGGTTTGCGAAATTTTTCTTCAATTTCGTCGACAGAAAGGCCAGCGCAGTAGAGTCCACCGATGATGGCACCGATGCTGGTGCCAGTAATCATATCTACATGGATACCTTCTCTCTCGAGAACTCTCAGAACACCGATATGAGCGGCGCCCCTTGTTCCACCGCCGCCGAGAGCCAGGGCAATTTTGGGTCTGGGTAGTGACTCGGAAATCTGGTCGGCAGCGATTGCACTATGTTGAAACTGCATGAACAATACAAATGAACAGGATGCCGAAAGAAGCATTCGAATGAGAGTAGCTTGCCGATGGTTCATTTCGAATTCATTTGTCCTTCTTTGGCAAGACGCGTCCTACGAGTGATAATTTATTGCTTCGTTCTGCAAACTCTTTTACATGATCAAGTCGCCGTTTGATCCAGAATGTTGCCAATTCTTTTGCTATGAGGTTTTTCTCTATTCGTTGTGACTGCGCCGATAGAGCAAGCATAGTCGTCTTGTCTTCGGCATCTTCGGATTTGAGAGTCCAACTACCTTTGAGAGGCTTCTCGTGACCTGTGGCGATGACTTCGTAGTCTATGCGCTCATTTGGAGTCTCTTGTATGTCCAGGGTACGAGTTATGCTTGAAATAAATGGTATCAGCGTATACTTTTGTTCAAGCCGATAATGGTTGTTTTCGTGCTCTATGATCTTGCTATAAGCAAGCCCTGGAGCGCTCTCTCGCTCTTCATGTATAGCCTCCCAAACTGCCTGTAGAGGGGCCTTGATGCGAACGCAGGCAAACAATTCAGGATTCTTTTTAGCTTCGGCAGAGTCGGCTTTAGTCTCTTCAGCAGCGTCGTTTCGGTCTGCGTGCTCAGCGAGCGCTGGACTCATAAGGAATACGCTCGAAGCCAATAAAAGAACAAGCCCCACTCCTGTTACGGCGTATGTCCATTGATTCGGATGTTCCCGCTTGGAATGGAGCATATAATCCCTTGAGAGCAACGTATTCCCTATAGTATAGTGCTCTTTCTGAATGAAAGATCTCCCTACTTACTGATTATGCGGTGCGGTAGGCATTCAACCGCGATTGCCAGTACCTTAGCGCTTTGTTCGATAATCCCGATAATCTCGACGTATTGTTTCTCTCTACTCGATGAGACGGCATGCATGAGTTCCTTTTCTTCTTCGAGGCTTTGTTTTGCTATTGCCTTCCACTTTTCAAATTGGGCCTCGTGCAAAACCTTCTCTGCCTGCACTCCGAAAACAAAATTCTAGATATTTGGACGAGAATGAAGCTGGAGAAGCATAGGTGAGCGATAGATAAAACGCCGAGTTTGAGCGGAATGTCTAATCCGAGCCGCCGCCACTCGGATCACCACCACCACTCATTTCACCACCGCCACCACCGCCACCACCGGCTTCCATGCCGCCAACATTGCTATTCTCCATTGATGCCGCCTCCGGCTGAACGATAGGCTGCATTGGTGCCTCTGCAGGCGGTGCTTCTGTCGTCACCACTGGTGCGGTTGTCTGCGTGCCAGCTTCGGGAATTGTCGTGTCAGTTGCAGGTGATTGAGTGACATTATTATTCAAGCCTTGCCCGGCCTGCATCGCAGCGTTGTCGACAACTGGTTGAACCGAAGCTTCTGCAGATTGCTGCACTGGTGCTGTTGGAGTCGGCGAGTCAGTTGTAACACTGGAAGCTGCTGCGGCAGGCTGGTTGACTTGCAGATCTGCTGTGGAAGGAACGGAAGCCGGCGCAACTACTGCTGGTGCAACTTCGGTTGCCGCTGCAGAAACTGATGACGGTGTGGACGGCGTTGAAGCTGAGGCTGCCGTGCCTTCCGCCGCGGGTGTAACTCCTACAGCTGGTGTGCCCCCTACTGCTGGATCGCTTGCCGCGGTAGCTGGCTTCGCTCCATTTGAATCGGTTACATTAGGCGTTGCATTAGGATCTGTCGTAGCCGATTTAGAAGCGGCTTCGGCGTTCTGCTTAGCTATATCCTCGTTTGCTTTGGCATTCTCGGCATTTTTTTTGGCGATATCCGCATTCAGCTCTGCATTACGTTGATTCTCTGCTGCGGCCTTTTCATTTTGCTTATTTTCGAATCGATTTTCGCGAGCGTTCAAAGCGTTTTCGCGTGAGCGTATCTGATTCCATTGTGCAGCTGGAGATGGAGCAGAACGACCAGGCATGTATAACGGCACATATGCAGGTGTCGCGACACGAGCTGGCTCAACTCTGATTGTCGGGGTTTGTGGGATAGAGCTGGAAGGGATAATTATTGTAGTCGTCGTCGGAGGCGACACCTGCCCTGCTTTCTGTGTACTCCTTGCGGCACCGCTCGGCGCTTGTAAAGTTGGTTGCTGTCCGCTGGTCGTTGCTGGACTAGAAACCCGCGTACTGGGCATCTGAGTTTGCACGAATTGTACATTGCGTTCAACTGTAGCCCCAGATGGTGGCGCCCCTAATTCCAGAGGAGCAGCCATTGCAGATGGTGCCCCAAGCGTAGGTATTTCTAGTCCAAGTCGCTTGTAGATTCTCTGAGCAGTTTGGAGTTGCTCATCTGCTTTTTGTGGTCTACCTGTTTCGCTGTAAATCTTGGCGAGGAGATAATGAGCCCGAGCATTGTCTTTGTCCCTTGTGTCATCCGCTATCGCATCGATTGCGTGGATCAGGTTTAATTCAGCGTCTACGAGCATATGGCGTTGATAGGCCGCTTCAGCCGTATATTCTAGTTTCATAAAGGTTGCGTTATCAGCGATCGCTGAACTTACGGTTGTCGCAGTCGCTGCCATAGTTAATAAAACCGCTCGTGCTATTGATTGACTCATATGCTCCTCGAGAAAGAAAATCGTTCGCTCACTGGTAGGAGAAGGAACGATCTACCTTAAATATGCGTTCTAATTATAAGCGCAACTGGTTGATTGAGGGTAGACTCGAAGAGATTTTGAGCGCCAGTTATTGTTTGCTGGGTCCCACATATGCTGTCGAACCAAAGTAATACCTGTGTAATACTGAAGATTTCCCGAGTTAGAGCTAATGGTTTCTGCCCACCTCTGTGGTCTGCGGAGATAATGGACTAATCCTCCGGCTCTTTGCGTTTATCGTGTTGAGAAACGACTTTGCCTGTTGTTCTCTTATCTGCGTTGATTGCATTTTGGTAAGCTTCCAAGCTTTTCTTGATCTCGTCTAACTCGGATTTTTGCTCACGACATGTCTTTTTGAGATCGAGAACTTCTTTGCGGACCTCTCTCACATTGTCGGACTGTTTATTGTTCCAACGAATTAAAGAGAGTGACGTATCGGCTTCAATTTTTTGAAGCGAGCCTTTAGAGGATGAGGCAAACGTTTCTAAGATGGGGTTGGCTTCCTGATCGCCAAGAACACCGAGCGCGCGAATTGCACCAATCTGAATGCGTTCACACTTGTCATTCACATAACGAACAATAAAATTGCGTGCATCATCCCTGGGCTTTTCGTTTCGATCGATATAGGCGAGCGCATCCAGCGCTGATGCGAAGTCTTGGCTCCTAAAGTCATCCTTTCGCTTTTTAAGGATATCCTCCAAGACCGGTACAAAAGCAGGGTCTTCATGAGCGCGAACAGAGAATATTGCAGCATTAGCCAGGCGTTGCTGGTAAGATTCGCTATCCAAATATTTTCGAAGAATGTCATCTACAGGTTTCAAATTATAGGAGCCTAGACCTTTAATCGCCGTCTCAACGATTGCTGGATTTTTTTCCACAGCAATAATATCAACCAATGTTTGCTGCGCACGTGGGTGAAAATACTTTCCGATGTTCATTACCACGCGATTCCGAACTCTCGGATCGGTCTGCTGAATTGAACTAATTAAAGCCTCCAGCGCCTGCTCGTTGTGTACTGCAGCGAGAGCATCCGCAGCCTGCATGCGCACACCATAAAAGGTGTCATTTTGCAGCCGTTCTTGTAGCTTCTTGAGCGATGAATCATCTTCCCTCGTAGAAAGAGCGTCGCAGGCGGAAAGCCTTGCCACTACGTCTGATTGATCCGCTAGCAAGGAATAAACCATCTTGGTTGGAAGATGACAATTGATTTTGGCTAGCAAGCCAAGCTCAGGATCAACGCTAAAAGTGTCGGGTTGATGCTTGAGAGCGATATAGAACGTCTCTTCAGCTTTCTCGATGTTTAGCTGTTTGTCGATAGTTTGATCTTTCGATTTGAAGCGGACGGTCAATGGAAAGTGGAAGTACTGGTTCTTAGGCTTTTCATTCTCCTCGTCTCGAGTCTTTCGATAGTCATTACGTGGTTTAGAGGATCCAACAGTTTGAGTTACTGTAATTTTTGCGAGCTGTGATTTTGCTTCCCACGAATAATTTATGCGTACACTAGGAACTTGCGGCTGGAACAGCCACTGGTCGAAAAATCGATCAAAAGAGCGTCCAGATAGTTCCTCTACTACGCTTACAAAATCAGCAGTTACAACGGTTTGGTATTGATGGCGCTCCAAATATGTTTTGATACAACGACGAAAAAGAGTGTCTCCAAGTTGTTCCCTCAACATCTGGAGCACCCATGATCCCTTTTGATAAGTGCGAACTATGTTGAACTGCTCATGAGGATCTTGGTAGTTATGAGAAACAATAGGACGAGGGTCGTAATCTTCTTCGCTGATCGAGTGCCTATCCTTATATAACTCATACAGAAAGGTATCATGGCCGTGCCTGGTGTTCGCATAGAGTAAGCTGTAGTAGGTGGCGAAGCCCTCATTTAACCAGCTGTGTGCCCAATCTTTGCAGGTAACGAGATCTCCGAACCACTGATGGGACAACTCGTGTGCGATAAGTCCCTCCGAGGTTAAGGAATAACATTCACCTCCAAAGATTGGTTGTATATTTTCGGTTTCGGTCTGACGCAAAAGGCTGTCAAAGAGAGTTGTGAACGAAGTGTTTTCCATACCACCCGCGGTGAAATCGCGCACTACGACTTGACTATACTGGGCCCATGGAAAAGGTACGTCGATCTCTTTCTGTAATATTTCCATCATTGGTTTTGTGTCATCGAACGCGAGATGAGCTTCTTTGGAGTCTGACGGCAATGTGTAGAAGCTGAGTGGTATCGCATCACATTTGTCTTCGATCTTATTGAAGTGTCCTGCGACAAGCGTGATTAGATAATTCGCATGTGGTTTCTCCTGCGTCCAGTGAACAGACTGAAGCCCATTCGGATCGATAACTGAAGACACCATGCGACCGTTGGAAAGGACTGTCATGCCCTGCGGTACATGACAGGTGACCTCAGATGTGAATTTGGCATTTGGATAATCATATGAAGGGAACCAATACCTGCCATCGACCATTTCACCGTGGCTAAAGAGGTGTGCTTCATCGGCTTTATATCCGTTTGACTGAACACGAAACATAAGCCCCTTTAAAGGGTGGCAGGAATAGCGAATTGTGATTTTATATTCGGATCCTGGTTGGAGCGCTTTGGCGAAATTTATTACGATTTCGTCCGTCGTCGCATGATACTCAGAAATTGGTGTTGTACCGGTGACTGAATCTAAGTTCAGATCAACTCCGTCAAGATGCAGTTCATCGAGGTCCTTTTCTATTGGCTCGAAAGTAATTGTCGCTTCGCCGCGGAGATCTCTCTTTTCGAAATCTGGGATGACATCGAGGGCGATGTGCTTGATATTGATTTTGCGATCGGGCGCATACTTGGCTTCAACTGTAGCAGAATCGGTTGGTGCTGCAAGTTGCGTAGATTCGGACAGTCCGTTGCCATGAGCGCTTGCGCTAAGTGTGCATAAAGTGCAAGCGACGATAAGATTGAACCACGGGACAGTCTTGCGATAAGTCATTGATACCCTCTGTTAAAAGATGTCATTTTGCCATGCGGTGACTGCTGTGTCTATGTTATGCCTTAGATGAATGTCCACCGTCCGAAATCGACAGGTAGATTCAAAAAGCAGATCACTCGCTCAGTCTCCAACATCTATCGGCAATACCTCTCAGGATATTTGCGATTCTAAGATTTGTTTGAGCGTCTTTAATTGAGACTCTAAAGGAATATTGGGAGGTTCGCTTGCCCATACTTCTGATGTCTCTTAAAAGCAGTTTGTGTTCTCGTGCAAACGCAATCACCTCTTGTGCCACCGGCCAGGTTTCTGGATAATCAACGAGAATAAAATTTGCGGTGCTGGAACGCGGCGAGTAGCCGTATGCGGAAAGCTCATTTGCTAGATCTTCTCTGAACTGATGCGTTAGGGCGTAGCATTTATCATAGTATTCGCCATCAAGCAATGCTTCGGATAAAACAAGTTGAGCGGGCAAGCTCAATGACCATGGCGGAGTAATATTTTTGAGCCGACGAATTGTTCCCGTGTTGCTTATGAGATAAGCAACGCGCAGCCCGCTTAGCGCCAGCACCTTGGACAACGATTTGCATACGATTACATTCGGTACAGTCGCAGCGAATTCACCTAGCGAATTTGAGCATCCTGCATAATCTATGTAAGCTTCATCGATCCAGATAGTGGTGCTACGCGGAATCAATTTGATGGCATCCTCGAGCTGAGCACGTGGTATCAGTTTGCCTGATGGATTATTCGGATTTACCAAAATTACTAGATCGTAGTGGTGAGAATTTAAATGCATCACCAGTCGATTCAGGTCGACCTTGTAGTCTTCGCACGCTGATAGTGGGAACGACTCAAACTTGCACCCTATGACCTTGGAGAGGACATGGGCATATTCTCCGTAGGTCGGGTCCAGAATCAATACTCTAGAATGCTGAGATAGCATTTCTCTAAGTGCGAGAAAAATAAGCGATGATGAACCGGCACCGCAAACAATATTTTTTATCGATAAATTGCTTAGATCGCCGAGTAAACGTTCAACTCCCGTTGGTGATACCGGTGGCGAACTGCGC
>Ga0182030_10004116_pt1 | contig 31005 bp, 19 predicted proteins | sample 812S3MmetaG_FD_121299 | JGI IMG/M metagenome (GOLD analysis project Ga0182030, IMG submission 121299) | Permafrost microbial communities from Stordalen Mire, Sweden - 812S3M metaG (Illumina Assembly) | ecosystem: Environmental > Terrestrial > Soil > Wetlands > Permafrost | place: Sweden...
ATGCTGGGCCTCGCCAAAACTTGTATGAAATTGAAATTGTCGTTCTACGAATTCGTCGGCGACCGCCTCGGCGTCAAAGGACCGAAAATCCCGCCAATCGCAAGCCTCATCCGGCCAGCCCCCACATAGACCAAACGCAGAGCGCCCGGAAATCTGCCCCAATTACGTGGGTAATTACATAACAGGTAAATGATTAAAAAGATAGTAAGCATCCTTTTCTTCAACGGGAGTTCTGTTGCAGCTGAGTTCTGGTTGTCAGGAGGAAAGGCGCGGGATCGACTTACGTCGACAAGCTGATCGGAAGAAGCGCGGCTTAACTCGTTAATGCGATTACTATTTGTTTGGAAATAGGTGGTGTCGCTGCGGCTAGATTCTTGGTTTCTCCATGATAATTGAACGGCTCCGCGACGTTTGGCTCCTTGGGGCGTGAGGTGAGTTCGACCCGGTTTGCACGGACGAGCAAACCCGAGTCGAACAAAGACCGATATTCAATCATAGGTTGTAATTATTGGCGTGCAACTTTACATTAATTCCGGTTCGCGCCGCGTCGAAATATTCTCCGCGGCGGCGAAACAAAAATCCGCATTCTTGCGTAACAGCGGATAGGATCGGCGTCCGAGCGTGTCGGTCGGGAGATTTCTATCATGATGACGAGACGCGGTTTATTGACCAATGGGGCGATTGGCCTGGCGGCTGCGGCGTGGGGGCGGCCTCTGGCGCCAGGCGCCGCCGAGACGTTTAAGGTGAGCCACAGCGACGCCGAGTGGCGCAGACTGCTGACCGGCGAACAATATGCGGTGTTGCGCCAGAGAGCGACCGAGCGCGCCTTTTCGAGTTCGCTGCTGCACGAGGCGAGGCGCGGCGTTTTCGGCTGCGCCGGCTGCGATCTCGGTGTGTTTTCCTCGACGACGAAATACGACAGCGGCACCGGCTGGCCGAGCTTCTGGGCGCCGCTGGACGGGGCCGTCGGGACCGAGGCGGACAATACACTCGGCATGACACGGACAGCTGTCCATTGCAGCCGCTGCGGCGGCCATCTTGGCCACGTCTTTAGCGACGGCCCGCAGCCGACCGGCTTGCGCTACTGCATGAACGGCATCGCGCTGATCTTTAAACCGGCCTGAGAGTCTCTCAAAATGATCCTATTTTTATTGGCGTTTTTCGGCGGCGCGCTGACGATCGTCAGTCCATGCATCCTGCCGGTGCTGCCTTTCGTGTTCGCGCGGGCGGATCGGCCCTTCTCCCGCAGCGGGCTTCCGCTGCTCGCCGCCATGGCCGCGACCTTCGCCGCGGTGAGCGCGCTGGCGGCGGTCGGCGGCGGTTGGGTGGTCGAAGCCAATCAATATGGACGTTTCGTCGCGATCGCCCTAATGGCGCTGTTTGGCCTTGCGCTGCTGTTCCCTGCGCTGTCGGACCGAATGACGCGACCGCTCGTCGCGGTCGGCGCACGCCTGTCGGAATCCGCGGATAAAGGCGCCGGCGAAGGCGGAGCGACCGTCCTGTCGTCGTTGCTGCTCGGGGTCGCGACCGGACTGCTCTGGGCGCCGTGCGCCGGGCCGATCTTGGGTCTGATCCTGACCGGAGCCGCTCTCAATGGTGCGAGCGCGCAAACCTCGCTACTGCTGGCCACCTATGCGGGCGGCGCGGCGACATCGCTTGCGCTCGCTCTGCTGGTCGGTGGGGGAATCTTCGCCGCGATGAAGCGTTCGCTCGGAGTCGGCGAATGGATACGCCGAGGTCTCGGGGTCGCGGTGCTGGCTTCGACGGCCGTGATCGCGCTGGGTCTCGACGCCGGCTTCCTCGCGCGCGCCTCGCTCGCCAACACGACGTCGCTGGAACAGCGGTTGCTCGACAGGTTTCACTCGGCGACTATGGGCGCCGATTCCACCGTGGCGCCGACGCCCGCACCCGTGGTTCAAACCGAGACATTGCCTGTCGAAGGCGGTCTGCCCTCGCTGTCCGGCGCGGTCGCGTGGTTGAACTCGCCGCCGCTTACGGCGGAAGGGCTTAAGGGCAAGGTCGTGCTCATCGATTTCTGGACCTATTCCTGCATCAATTGTCTGCGGTCGATCCCCTATGTGCGGGACTGGGCTGAGAGATACAGGGATAAGGGCCTCGTGGTCATCGGCGTGCATACGCCGGAGTTCGCCTTCGAGAAAAACATCGATAACGTGAAGCGGGCCGTGCTCGATCTTGGGATCGACTATCCCGTCGCTCTCGATAGCGACTACGCGATCTGGCGGGGATTTAATAATCAATATTGGCCCGCCCATTATTTGATCGACGCGCAAGGACGCGTTCGACATCACCATTTCGGCGAAGGCGATTACGACGGCTCTGAAAGAGCGATCCAGCAGCTTCTAGCCGAGGCTGGGCAGAGTGGTCTTTCGGCGGATGCGATCCCGGCAAACGCGGCGGGCGTCGAGGCCGCCGCCGACATCACCGACTTGCGATCGCCGGAGACCTATATCGGCTATAACCGCGCCGCGAATTTCGTTTCGCCTGGCGGCGCCGTCCGTGACGCCGGCCACGTCTATGTGGCCCCGCCGCCGCGTCTCAACGAATGGGCGTTGTCGGGCCGATGGACCATTGGCGGCGAACATGCGGTCCTTGGCGAAAAGGGTGGCGGAATCGTCTACAGGTTCCATGCGCGCGATCTGCATCTCGTGCTCGGGCCCGGGTCGGACGGCAAGTCCATTCGCTTCCGCGTCACGATAGATGGCGCGCCACCCGGCGGCGCCCACGGCGCGGACATAGCCGCCGACGGAGCCGGCGTCGCGAAAGAACACCGCCTCTACCGACTCCTTCGGCAAAATGGCGCGATCATGGATCGCACCTTCGAAATTCGCTTCCTCGATCCTGGCGTGCAGGCCTACGCCTTCACCTTCGGCTGAAATTGGATGAGCCATGTCCCGGTCGCCTAATAAAAACTCTGCTCCGCGAAGTTTCGGTCGGCGCGCCCGCCCCGCGCTGATCGCGACGGCGCTGCTGCTGGCCGGGGTCGGATTGAGTCTGTTTCCCTCGAACGCCGAAGAAGCGCGCGCGATCCCGGCGCCCGCGCTCGACGAATCGAGTGGAAGATCGTCAGAGACAGCGGTTTTCGCGGGAGGCTGCTTCTGGGGCGTGCAGGGCGTGTTTCAGCATGTCGCGGGCGTCAGCAACGCCGTCTCGGGCTATGCTGGCGGCGAGAAGGCGACGGCGCATTACGAAACGGTGGGTTCGGGAACGACCGGTCACGCGGAATCGGTGCGGATCACCTATGATCCGCGCAAAATCAGCTATGGCCGCTTGCTACAAATTTATTTCTCGGTCGCCCACGATCCGACCCAATTGAACCGGCGGGGACCGGACTCCGGCACGCAATATCGGTCGGCCATTTTTCCGACCAACGCCGAGCAGGCCAAGGTGGCGCGGGCTTATATCGCTCAGCTCGATAATGCGCACGCCTTCGGAGCGCCGATCGCGACCCGCATTGAGCCCGACCGGGCTTTCTATGCGGGCGAAGCCTATCATCAGGATTTCCTGGTGCGCAATCCAGATTACCCCTACATCGTCCTCAATGATTTGCCGAAGATCGAGGCCTTGAAGCGTCTCTTCCAGGAACATTATCGCGCGAAGCCGGCGCTGGTGTCGAACGCGGAATCGCCAGAGCGATAGGAGTGCGCCGGGCCCCGAAGTGCCTAAAGCGCCTTCTGGCCACGCCTCCGCAGCCTAAGCCAAAACAGGACGCCGGCGCGAGTCCGAATGCGCTTCGCTTGGCGGGCGCAGTCGATGGCTCAGAAATCGTCGAGATCATAGTCGAGTATGGCGACCTGCAACGTGTAGCTCGACCCTTTGGCGTCATCCGCCGAAATGATCCCGAGAAAATCCGCGCCGCTGTTCAATTCGACGGAATCGGTCTTGCGGCCACGCGGCGCGAGCGTGAGACGTTCGTTTTCGAATAATTTGCGCAAATAGGACTGCAAGGCTTCTCGGCCAACGGGGATCTTCATCGCAAAGGCGAAAGAGCGGTCGCCGTCTTCGTCGTCCACGGTCAACGACGCAATCTGCCGCTCGCCCAGATGAACGGCGGCGGCGTCTGAATTTTTGGGGTCGAGCGCCACTCTGATGTCGTCATTGCCGAGCGAGCGCCGCAGGAAACCCTGCAATTTATGCACTTCAGTCTTGTTCAATTTCGCCCCCTGCGCTGCCATCTTCGACAGCAGGCTGTGCCATGAAACGTGTTTGGATCGCAAGATTGTTCGCAGGGCGCGGCGAAGGAACACAAAAACGCCCGGAGCCGAGGCCCCGGGCGACGTCAATAAGAGTCAATCGGTTCCGTTATTGAGCCTGACCCTTAAGCCGCTTGTTGCAGGCGCTCCAGAATTGGGGCCATTTGGCGTTGGGATTGGTTTTACGGAGTTCAGCCTTCTGGGCTTTCCACTCCGCGCCGCACTGCTTCTCGCGCGTGCGCCCGGCCGCCTGTCCCTCGGTGATTGGCTTGGTCGAGGCGGGCGCGGCGGTCGGAGCCGCGACGGGCTTCGCGGGCGCCGCGGTCATCGGCGCCGGAGCGGGAGCCGCTGTCATCGGGGCCGGAGCAGGAGCAGGAGCAGGCGTCGGGGCGGGCGCCGCCGGAGCCGAAGTCGGCGCTGCGGCGGGCTCGGCAATGTGCGCGCGGCAGGCTTTCAGATAGTCTTGCCAGCTCTGACCGTTGAGCTCGTTGGCCGCCTTAGCCGCCTGATATTGCGAGCCGCATTCCTTGAGAACATTCGCCTGCGCCAACGCCTCGCCAGGAATGGCGACAGCAAGGCCCAAAGCGAAAACGCCGGCTGCGGCGGTAGAGATAGCGAGACGGATCGACATAAAACTCTCCCCCTGATGGAGAACCTGCGATTGTCGCAAGCTCATCCAGAATTGCAATGGTCGGCGAAAACGCCCTAGCCTCGCGAGCAAAGCACATCCCGCGCCGATGCGGATTCGACCGATCGGACGATAATCCCAAGATCGACATGAACGCAATCTGAACCTACAAAATGCAGCCATAAACGCCGCATTTTGTCGCGTGGGCGATGGACGGAGAGTAAAAATGCCAATGCCGCCAGAAAAAGCTGGCCGTGAAAATCCGTTTTCCTGGCGCGACGCAAGCTTAATCTCGCACCCCGACGGCCGAGCCCGTTGTCCGTGGTGCGGAGTCGATCCGCTTTATGTCGCGTATCACGACGATGAATGGGGTCGAGCCGAGCGCTGTTCGCGCGCCTTGTTCGAGAAGCTGGTGCTCGACGGATTCCAGGCAGGCCTGTCCTGGATCACAATCTTGCGCAAAAGACAGGCGTTTCGCGCCGCATTCGCGGGCTTCCGGCCGGAACGAATCGCAAGCTTCGGCGAGACACAGCTCGCCGAATTGATGCAAAACGAGGGCATTGTCCGCAACCGCGCCAAAATCGAGGGCGCGGTCGCCTCGGCGCGGGCCTGGTTGGCGCTAGAGGAGGAGCTAGGCTTTTCGGCCTATCTGTGGGATTTCGTCGACGGTCGCCCCATCGTCAATCACCCCCGTCGCACCTGCGACATTCCCGCGCAGACCGCCCTCTCCGAACGTATCGCCAAGGATTTGAAGGCGCGCGGCTTCAAATTTTGCGGGCCCACCATCGTCTACGCCTTCATGCAGGCGGTCGGGATGGTGGACGATCACCTCGTCGGCTGCTGCCGACATGGCGGCGACCAATAGGCGCGCTTCACGCCGCCTTCGAACGGCGATAAAAAGTCTCGCCGCCCGCCGCCATTTCGCGCAGCAAAGGCGGCGGCGCGAAACGCGCGCCATGCTTGGCGGTCAGAGCGTCGCACAGCTCGACGAAGGCCTTTACGCCCATGCCGTCGATATAGGATAAGGCCCCGCCCGTAAAAGGCGCGAAGCCAAAGCCGAGGATGGAGCCCACGTCGGCCTCGCGCGGGTCGGTGACGACATGCTCCGCGATGGTGTGGGCCGCTTCGACGGCTTGCACCACGAGAAAACGCTGCTTCAGTTCGGTCACGTCAAGCGTGTCCGGGTCGAGCTGGTTGTCGCCGAACTCGGCGAGCCCCGGCCACAGCGTCTTTTTACCGCTTGCGGGATAATCATAAAATCCCTTGCCATTCTTACGCCCGAAGCGCCCGCTGCGTTCGACCATGAATTCTAGGACGCGCTCCTGCGCCGGGTCGGCCGCCGCTTCGCCCAGGTCTTTCTTGGCGGCTTGCAGGATCTTCCACCCCAGATCGAGGCCAACCTCGTCGTTCAGAGAAAGCGGTCCGACCGGCATGCCGGCCATGCGCGCGGTGTTCTCGATCATCGCCGCAGGAACACCCTCGACCAGCATGATATGCCCCTCGCGCACGTAATTCAGCACGCAACGGTTGGCGAAAAAGCCGCGCGAATCATTCACGACGATCGGCGTCTTCTTGAGGATGCGCACGAAGTCGAGCGCGGTCGCCAGCGCGACATCGCCGGTCTCCTTGCCGAGAATGATTTCGACAAGCAGCATTTTCTCGACCGGCGAGAAGAGATGTATGCCGATGAAATTGTCGGGGCGCACCGAAGTTTGCGCCAGCGACGTAATCGGCAGCGTCGAGGTGTTGGAGGCGAAGACCACATCGGGTCCGACAGCCTCTTGCGCGCGCCTCGTCGCCTCGGCCTTCACGTCGCGGTCCTCGAACACCGCCTCAAGCACGAGATCGCAGCCCTTCAGGCGGATGTAATCCGCCGTCGCCTCGATGCGCGCGAGCAACGCCTGTTGATCGGCAGCGGTCGCCCGTCCGCGCGCGACCTGTCCGGCGATCAGCTTTTCGCAGCGGGCCTTGCCCTTGTCGGCGCTCTCCTGATCGCGGTCGAGCAACACCACCTCAAGCCCGTTGCTGGCGCTCACATATGCGACGCCGGCGCCCATGAAGCCGGCGCCGAGTATGCCGATCTTCTTGAGATTGGTCGGCGGGACGTTTTTCGGGCGGCGCGCGCCCTTGTCCAGCTCGTTTTTGGAGAGAAACAGCGAGCGAATCATCGCGGCGGCTTCCTTCGAGCGCAGAATATGCGCGAACCAGCGCGCCTCGACGGTCAGCGCCTGATCCATCGGCAATTGCAGCCCCTCATAGACCGAATGCAAAATGGCCTTGGCCGCCGGATAATTGTCGTAGGTCTCCCGGCGGTAAATGGCGTTGGCGGGCGGCCATATCATCATGCCGCCGGGCGAGAATACGCGGCCCGACGGGGTCCTGAAATCTTTTTGGTCCCAGGGCTGCGCGGCCTTGCCGCCGCCCAATATCCAGTCGCGGGCGCGTTCCACGATCTCGCCCTCGGGCGCGAGTTCATGCGCGAGGCCCGCCGCCTTCGCGACCTTGGCCTTGATCTGCTCGCCCTTGAACAGAAACTGCAGCGCGTCGCCGGTCGGCAGCAAGCGCGCCACGCGCTGCGTGCCGCCGCCGCCCGGAAACAGGCCCACCTTGATCTCCGGCAGGCCGACCTTGGTTTTGTCATTTTCGGCGAGGACGCGGTAATGACAGGCGAGCGCCAGCTCGAAAGCGCCGCCGAGGCACACGCCGTTGATCGCGATGGCGAAGGGTTTTCCGCTGGTCTCAAGCTTGCGGTAAAGCAGAGAGAGCCGCCGCGCGCCTTCGAAAAATTCTTTTTTGGCGACTTCCTCGCCGTGCTCCTTCAGCGCCTTCTCAAAGAGCGCCGCACTTTGTTGCAACATGGAGAGGTCTGCGCCGCCCGAAAAGGCGTTCTTGCCGGAGGTGATGACGCAGCCCTTGATCGCCGCGTCATTTTTCACAGCGTCGACCACCTGCGCGAGCTCGTCGATCACGCTTTCGGTGATGACGTTCATCGACCGCCCCGGCATGTCCCAGGTGAGCAGCGCGACGCCATCGGCGCGGGCCTCGAATTTGAAATTCTGGAGATTCATTGAACGCTCCTGGAAGGCTTCTGGCGCCGAGCCGGCGACCGAAAATTCTTAAGGCGCCGCTTACAGCAAGCGGATCACGCCCGCTCGATAATCGTCGCGGTCCCCATCCCCGCGCCGATGCACAGCGTCACCAGCGCCACCCCCTTGCCGGACCGCTCTAGCTCATCGAGCGCGGTTCCGACCAGCATCGCGCCGGTCGCGCCGAGCGGATGGCCGAGCGCGATGGCGCCGCCATTGACATTGACCTTGGCCGGATCGGTCCCGAACGCCTGCAAAAAACGCAACACCACGGCGGCGAAGGCCTCGTTGACCTCGAAGAGGTCAATGTCGGCGATCGTCATCCCGGCGCGCGCTAGCAGTTTCTTCGTCACGTCGATAGGCCCGGTCAGCATCATGGCCGGCTCCGAACCGATATTGGCGAACGCCCGAATTTTCGCGCGAGGTTTGGCGCCGATGCGCTGGCCGGCCTCTTTCGAGCCGACCAACACGGCCGCTGCGCCATCGACAATGCCCGAGGAATTGCCGGCGTGATGGACGTGGTTGATGCTCTCCAGTTCCGGATGCGCCTGAATGGCCACCGCATCGAAGCCGCCCATCTCGCCCATCATCGTGAAGGAGGGCCTGAGCCCGCCCAGCGACTGCATGTCGACGCCGGGCCGAAGATGCTCGTCGCGGTCCAGAATCGTCAGGCCGTTCACGTCCTTGACGGGCGCGATTGAGCGCTTGAAGCGCCCTTCCTCCCACGCGATGCCGGCGCGCCTTTGCGACTCGACCGCATAGGCGTCCACGTCTTCGCGCGAAAAACCGTATTTGGTGGCGATGAGATCGGCTGAGACGCCCTGCGGCAGGAAATAAGAGGGGATGGCGATGGCGGGATCGACCGGCCAGGCGCCGCCCGAGGCGCCGATGCCGACGCGGCTCATGCTCTCGACGCCGCCGCCAACAGCGAGATCATGCTGCCCCGACATAACCTGCGCGGCGGCGAAATTGACTGCATCGAGCCCGGACGCGCAAAAGCGGTTGATCTGCACGCCCGGGACGGTGTCGCCGAAGCCGGCCGCAAGCGCGCTGGCCCGGGCGATGTCGCCGCCGGCCTCGCCAACCGGATCGACGCAGCCCAAAATGACGTCGTCGACCTCGGGCCCCTTAAGCCCGTTGCGGGCTTTGATCGCGCTCAGCGCAGTGACGGCGAGGCCGAGCGTCGAGACTTCATGCAACGATCCATCGACCTTGCCGCGCCCGCGCGGCGTGCGCACGGCGTCGTAGATATAGGCGTCGGACATTGGGGCTCCTTGTTAAAGACCGTCAGCGTGGGGCGTTGAACATGGGTTGAGCGGCCGACCGCCCTCTCGTCAAAACATCTCCGCATCAAGCGACATCATCGTGTCGGCCCCCGTCACGATCCTGGCGAGGCGCAGGCTGGTTTCCGGCAGCATGCGCTCCATGAAGAACTTGCCGACGATCAACTTGGTTTCCATGGCCTTGGCGCTCGCGGGCTCGCGGCTCTTTTTCGCCAGCGCCGCCTTGGCGATTCTCGCCCAGACATATCCCAGCGCGACCCGGCCAAAGAGGTGCATATAGTCGTATGACGCCGCGCCGGCGTTGTCGGGCTTGGCGAGGCCATTCTGCATCAGCCACATCGTCGCCTTCTGCAAGTCGCCCAAGGCTCCCTGCAAGGGCTGCACATAAGGCTTCAGCGCGTCGTCGGCGGACCCAGCGGCGATAAATTCGCCGACTTCCTTAAAATAGGCCATGATGGCGCGACCGCCATCCTTGGGCAGCTTGCGCCCGACGAGATCGAGCGCCTGAATGCCATTGGCGCCCTCGTACATCATGGTGATGCGCGCATCGCGCACGAACTGCTCCATACCCCATTCGCCAATATAGCCGTGGCCGCCGAACACCTGCTGCGCTTTGACGGTGTTCTCGAAGCCAAGATCGGTGAAGACGCCTTTAAGCACGGGCGTCAGCAGGCCGAGGCGATCTTCCGCGGCCTGACGCGCCGCCGCGTCATGCGTGCGATGCGCGACATCGCTGTCGAGCGCGGCCTCGAGCGCCAGACCGCGCGCCGCCTCGTTGAAGGCCCTGATCTCCAGCAACATGCGCCGCACGTCGGGATGCACGATGATTGGGTCGGCTTTTCCACCGGGATTTTTCGAGCCGGCGAGCGAACGGCCCTGCAAGCGATCGCGGGCATAGGCCGCGGCGTTCTGATAGGCGACCTCGGATAGAGCAAGCCCCTGAATCGCCACGCCGAGCCGGGCCTCGTTCATCATGACGAACATTGCGTTGAGGCCGCGATTGGCCTCGCCGACCAGATAGCCACGCGCATTGTCGTAATTCATCACGCAGGTGGAATTGCCGTGAATCCCCATTTTATGTTCGAGCGAGCCACAAAACACGTTGTTGCGCGGGCCGAGCGCGCCATCCGGCCCGACATCGAACTTGGGCGCGATGAACAGCGAAATGCCCTTGACGCCGGCGGGCGCGCCTTCGATCCGGGCGAGCACCAAATGAACGATGTTCTCGGCGAGATCATGCTCGCCGGCTGAGATGAAGATTTTCTGTCCCGTGATGGAATAGCTTCCGTCGGGGCGCGGCGTCGCCTTAGTGGTCAGGAGGCCAAGGTCCGTGCCGCACTGCGGCTCGGTGAGATTCATGGTGCCGGTCCAGACGCCCGTCGCCATTTTGGGAACGTAGAGACGCTTTTGCTCTTCGCTGCCGTGGCGCAACAGCGCCGCCAGCGCGCCCTGGGTGAGCCCGGAATACATGGCGAACGACATATTCGCCGAAGAGGCGAATTCACTGGTCAAGGCGCTCAGCGTGTAGGGGAGCCCTTGCCCGTCATATTCTGGCGGCGCCGCCAGGCCGATCCAGCCGCCCTCGGCCAATGCGCGGTAGGCAGCCTTAAAACCCTTTGGCGTTGTCACGCTCGCGTCGTCGTGGCGAGCGCAACCCTCTCTGTCGCCAATCTGATTGAGAGGCAGAATCTCTTCCTCGCAAAATTTGGCGGCCTCGCCGAGAATCTGGGCCAGCATGTCGCCAGTTACATCGCCAAACCCGGGCAGCTGGCTGAAGCCTGCGAAATTTAACACATCGTCCAACAGGAAAACTGCGTCGTCCACCGGGGCCTTATAGATTGGCATTGCGCCCTCCAGCAATGTGGCGCTCCCTGCACCGACCGCGCGGCGCGAGCCCCCGACGGTCGCGCCGTCATAATAATCTCTATCCACCACCCTAGGTAGAGAGGCGCGCGCGATGGCGCAATAGTCTCGTTCGAAGCTGTTGCATACGTTGCTTTTTTCAGTCCGCGATCTTGCCGAAGGCCTTTCGCTTCGTTCTAATCCGCCGGGAAGTGATTCGTGAAGCCAAGCGCTCGCCGAGTTCTCCCGCCCATCCATTCTGGCGCGCTTCCGTGCGAGCGAAGCGCGTCCCGCAGCCGCTGTTGTGCAAAAGGCGTCTATGTTCAATCGGTTAAGATATGGGCCGGGGCTGCCGGTCGGCCGCACGCCTTTGGCCTTCGTCCGGCAAAAGGCGCCCGACAACGGCGGCGGAGCACTCATTTACGTTTTGGTTAACTGCTTATTTACCTTGCCTGTCGGAAAGTCCCGTCAAGCGGCCGTAAATGGTTGCGAGTTTCGCGCGATTCGTCCGCGCCTGCGTCAGTCCCTCCAGTTGACCGTCCAAAGTCCCGATCGGGTCGGACCCACCGGATGCCCAGATGACCAAGGCGTTTTCCCGCGGCCTTAAGAGCTCGAATATTGAGTCGCGCGCAGCGCGGCGAGCGACGGCGAGTCGACTGGAGCGCGCGCGCGACGATTGGCGCGTCGGAGCCGACGACATTGACGATGAGGACGACGAAGAACTGGATGGTTACGACGAGGACTTCAACTCTCGCGACGACAGCCCTCTCGAAGCGGTGTCGCGACGTCTGGCGCGATCGAGCGGCCGGGCGCCGGAGTCGGGCCGTTTTCGCGACGCCCCGCGCGATGACGCGTCCCCACGCCGCGCCCGCTATGCCGATGCCGACCTTGGAGAAACGCGCGGACGCGCCGAGCGGACCATCGATCCAAACGAGATTGCCGAGAACGCGGCCGCTTTGGTCACGAGACACGTCGCCAAGAGCGAGCGCCAAACCGCGAAAGCATTAGAGAATATCGCCAAAATGATCGAAAGCGGCCGTCGCCGGGTCGATCCGGAGATCATCGACAGCGCCGTGGCCGCCTTCGAGCGGCGCGTCGGGCAGACCGAGCGGAAGACCGCCAAAGCCCTGGAAAACATCGCCGAACTTATCGAAACCGGCGCAAAGACGCGGTCTCGCGGGCACGACGGTCTCGATATCGTGGTTGATCGCCTTGGGCGGATCGAGAGCAAAATCGCCGAACAGCCGGAACCCGCCAGCGTGCGGCCGATTCGCAACGCTCTTGCGCGACTCGAGTCGCGCATCGATAGCCTGTCGAATGATGGCCGCGCCAATAGTTTCGAGCAGGCGCTGTCCGGGCTCGACCAGCGCCTAGCGGATATCGCGGTCAGGCTAGACGCCGACGTCCGCGAGCGGCAAACTAAGCAGCCCGGCCTCCAGAGGCCGAGCCACGGCGCCTTGGAACAAGGACCGGAGCGCGCACGACCGCCGGAGACGCGTTACGATTTCGAGCGAGCGGAACCGTCGCCGCGCGCGAAGCGCCCGCTCGCCGACGCCATTACGGACATCGCCCGACGTCAGCGCTCGCTTGACGAGGCGGCGTTTACGCAGGAACCGGGCGCGCGCCGGATGGACGCCCTCGGCCTCGACACGTCGCTCGCGGTAAAGCGTTTCGACGAATTGCATGCTTGCGTCGATGCGCTTTCGCATCGATTCGAGGCGTTGCAGTCCGGGGTCGGAGACCGCTCCGATCAACTGCTCGTTCTGACACGCCAGATCGAAACGCTGCGCAGCCAGATCGAGGAAACTTCGCACGCCGAACACCCGGCCGCGGCTCATCGCTTCAACGATCTGCGCGAGGCGGTCGACGCGCTTTCGCGTCGATTCGAAACCATGCAGAGCGGGGTCGCCGACCGCTCGGATCAATTGCTCGTTCTGATGCGCCAGATCGAAACGCTGCGTAGCCAGATCGAGGAAACTTCGCGCGTCGAACACCCGGCCGTGGCTGGTCGCTTCGAAGATCTGCGCGAAACGGTCGACGCGCTTTCGTGTCGATTCGAAGCCATGCAGAGCGGGGTCGCCGACCGCTCCGATCAACTGCTCGTGCTGATGCGCCAGGTCGAGACGCTACATCGCCAGATCGAGGAAACGTCGCGGGTCGAACATCCGGCCATATCGCGTCGCTTCGATGATTTACGCGGGGCGGTGGAGGGGTTGTCGGGTCAGATGGAAGCCGTGCGCGGCGATGTCGCCCAGCGCTCCGATCAGCAATATATCATCGTTCGCCAAGTCGAAGGCCTACGACAAGAAATCGAAGATCTTTCGCGCACGGTAGGCGATCTTGCTCCGCGCGCGTCGGTTGCCGCAATCGAAGCCGCGCTGCGCGATCTCGCACAGCGCATCGACTCGCAACGCAACCGCGGCGTCGGCGACTCCGCATTGGCGCCCGCCGAACGTATTGCCGGCGAATTGCGCGCGGTGATGAAGGATCTCGATCCGGCTCCCTTGGTGCGAAATCTGCATGGGGATCTGCGCGCAATCGCGCGCCGACTGGACGAACTCGGGACGCCGGGCAAAACCGATGCGACAGCCTTGAGCGAACTTGGCCGTCAGACTGGCGAGATCAAGGAACTCCTGAGCGCGCTCGCTTCAAGACCATTGCCGCTGGAGAAACTGGAAACTCGTCTGTTCGACCTGACGCAGCGTGTCGAGAGACTGTCAGCTGGGGCCGCGCTGGGCGCGAGCTCCAAGGATATCGGCGACGTCGTCAAGTCGATCCGTTCGATCGTCGCTACAGAGACCGGCGCCGGTCTTCAGGGATTCAATCAGCAACTCGAACGCCTTTCCGGCAAGCTTGACGAGGCGCTCGCCAAATCGGGCGGCAAGCGTTTCGACGAACTCGGCGCGCGCATCGACGATATGCATAAATCGCTCGCGCAGCGCATTGATCGCGGCGTGGCGGCGCATAAACCGGTCGATACTGGCGCGCTTGAAAACATGGTGGCGACCCTCGCCAAAAAAATCGACTCGGCGCTGGACGCCAAGGCCCATAATCCGGCCTTCGACGAATTGGGCCGCAAGATCGAAAAGCTGGCAGCGCGGATTCAGGATCCCGTCGGCGCGCAGTCCATCGCCCGCATCGAGAGACTTTTGGCGACGCCAGAAGGACACTTTTCCGATCTTGCGCAGCGCATCGACCAAATCGGCAAGACGCTGACGAGCGGCTTCCAACAAGACGGTTTTGCGCATAGCGGCGTCGAACTCGGCAATATCGAGAAAATGGTGCGCCGGCTCGGCGAACGCATCGACGCTGTGGTGGAGCCCGGCGCGGGTCGTCGCGACATAGAGCAACTCGAACAGCAAGTCGAAATCGTATCGCAAAAGCTTGATCGCCTCGCCGATTCTCCCGCGACCGCCAGGATCGAGCAGCTGCTGGCCCAGCCCCAGCAACATAAGCAATTGCACGAAATTTCCAGCCGTCTCGACTTCATGCATAACGCGCTCGCGGCGACCATTGAGGAGGGCGCGCGGGTTCGCACCGAATCCAGCAAGGCGCAGCTCACGGAGCTTGTCGAGGCGCTGGCGCGCAAGATGAACGGCGTGCTCGCGCCTCACGCCGATCCTCACGCGATGCAGGCGTTGGAAAGCCAGATCAAACAGTTGTCGGCTCGGCTCGACCGCACCGACGGCAATGGCGCGGCGCTGGCGTCGATAGAACATAAGCTCGCCGAGGTGTTCGGGCGCATAGACGAGACGCGCACTGGCGCGACCGAGGCGGCGGAGGCGGCTGTCCGCCGCGCGACGCTGGAAGTTTTGCGCCAAGTGGGAAACGTTCCCGCAGCGCCAGCTCCCGCGCTCAAGGAAGAGCTCGACGACATACGCCACACCCAAGAACAGAGCGGCGAGCGCACGCACGAAACCCTGTCGGCCGTGCATGAAACTCTGGAGCGCGTCGTCGACAGACTTGCGGCGTTCGAGGATGAGCTGACCGAAATTCGTGACGCGGCGCCCGCGCGCGAAAACGGCGTCCCACGACGAGAAGCTCAAACGATCGCCGAGGACGCAACGCGCGCCGTGGCGCGCGAGCCGGTCCGCTTGCAGCCCGCTGAGACGAGAGAGGAGCGCATCGAGCCGAAGCTCGCGGCGCCCGCGCCGCGTGCGCGCCGGGGTCAGGATGTCGAAGACCTGGACCTCGATGCGCTCACGAAGGCGGAGCCGCGCGCTGCTGGCGCCGAAACGTCGGCGCAACCCGACTTCATAGCGGCGGTGCGCCGCGCAGCCGCGCGCCGCGCCGCTGAACAGGCGGCGGCGGACGCCGACGCGGCGGACACGGCGCAAAAGAACAGGCGGCAGCCCGCACGCGGGGCCGCGCAGAGCGACGGGGAGACGGGCGGAGTCGGCGCCCTCATGGCGCGCAAGCGTCCAATTCTGCTTGGCTTGGCCGCTTTGCTGGCGCTGGGCGGCGTCTATCAGTTGGCCCATTACGTGACCGTTCCCGGCGGCGTTGCGCAGATCGCTCACGAAAGCGCAAATAACGCGCCTTTGGGCGCTCCCGCGCAAAACATCGCGCCGGTCGAGACTTCATCGCCGGCGCAGCCGGAACCCGCGCTCGCTCCGCAAAATGAGTTGTCGCCGACCGCGCCGCTCGCCAAGCTCCCGCAGCCGCAATCTCCGGCGCCGCAACCCGCGGGCGCCGCCAAAATCCCGGGGTTGGGGCTTTCACCGATCGGTCCGTCCGGCGCCGGTCCGGTCCTGGCGCCAAAACCCGGCGGAAAATCGGCGGCCAGCGAGCAGCAGGACAATATGCCGGTCGGCGCGATCAATGGACCGGCGGCTTCGCCGCAGGAGACGGCGGCGACGCTCAAAATGCTGGCGACGCGCGGTGAAGCGGCCGCTCAATATGAACTGGGCGTGCGTTATTCCGACGGCCGAGGGCTTCCCCGCGACGGCAAGGCCGCTGTGCAATGGCTCGAAAAGGCGGCGGAGCAAGGGCTTGCGCCCGCGCAATACCGCCTTGGCTCCTATTACGAGAAGGGCGCCGGGGTCGACCGTGACTATGCCAAAGCTAGAAGCTATTATCAGCAGGCGGCCGAAAACGGCAACGCAAGGGCCATGCACAACCTCGCCGTCCTCTGCGCCGAGGGCAATGACGGCAAAGCCGACTACGCCGCCGCCTCCGACTGGTTCCGCAAGGCGGCAGAGTTCGGGGTGCGCGACAGCCAATATAATCTGGCGATCCTCTACGCTAGAGGCCTTGGCGTCAGCCAAAACATGACGCAGTCGTATATGTGGTTCGCGATCGCCGCCGCGCAAGGCGACCAGGACGCCGCCAAGAAACGCGACGAAGTCGGCGCCCGGCTCGACTCCAAAGATTTGGCCGCAGCCAAAAGCCTGGTCGACGGCTTTAAGCCGCGCCCGCTGAAATCCGAGGCCAATGAGGTCACGCCTCCGAGAGGCGGCTGGGAGAGTATCAAGTTCCAGGAGATCAACCCCGTGGCGAAACCCAACGGCGGCCCGGCGGGCAAGCCGAAGGTGTCGCAGCTTTAAGGCTTGCATGGGAAGCCCTGCCGATCGATTCGTTCGACGCTTCCCATTGGATCCACGACACCCCAACGCCGCTCGACATGCTCTGGCCAGAGAGCCGCCCGCCTCGTCCCTTGCGCCAGCCAAAAGAGATTGGCCGGTTTCCGCCTGCCTCCCCTTTTTTCGAAGCGGGCGACTCGGGCCTGGCGAGGCGACGCCGATCCGCGCTCCAAAGTCGAGCGTCTCGCGACACGCCGCGCGGCGCAGGGGCTCCCGTCCGCATACAAAGCGGTCGCGGAGTTCTTCGTTCCTATCCTCCTTGACGTCCCTTTCGTCGGCGCCGCCCCAGAGAGTCCGCCAACTTCCTGTTTTGACGCGCTAGGATTAGGGAGGGTTCAATCTTGAGGGGAAATAGGCCACCGATATGGCTTTTGGGGAGGTTACATCGATTTTCCGCCATGATAAGAGCAGTCGGAACGCTTAAGGTCGTTGTGAAGCTCACGGTCGAATCAATCGAGTCGCCTGCGTTGTGAGATGTTTGGCGCCTCATATGACGACGCAACGCGCGAATGAGCGGGTGAAGCGATTCACCCGAAGTGCGGTAGCGTGGAAATTTCGAAGATTGCGCCCTATGCTAGGCGCTATTTTCCTAATACCCGCCCGACCGGAACCGGACAAACTAAACTGGCGCTCAAATTTGCGCTCTTTTGCTCGGATGGACGACGGAATGCAAAGTAATAGGGCAAAAGGCGAAGGATCGGTTCCAACTCTTGAACCTTACTCCGGTCGGGGATCGGAGGCCTCGGATCCTGTTCGGTTCGGCGCCTACGACGTCGTTCTTGTCGTCAATCCGCGCAACGCCTGCCGCCGCACCGGCGCGACCAGCGCTAAGGTCATTCCGGCATGAGCTTGCGCCGCGGATCGAGCGCTGTCGCCTTGGAGCCGAAGCAGACCGTTTCGCGCTGTCCGGACGCGTTTTTATTGACGTTATTGACGCCGCTCTGGGCTTCGTCCTAAGGCATGTGCGGCATCAATGGAATCTATGCCTATCGTCGTGGAACCGATCCGATTGACCGCGACGAACTCGCGCGCTCGCGCGATCAAATGGCGAAGCGTGGTCCAGACGCCTTTGGCGAATGGGTCTCGCCAGAGGAGGGCATAGGTCTCGGCCATCGACGCCTGTCGATCATCGACCTTTCGCCGACCGGCGCGCAGCCCATGACCAGCGCCGATGGCAAGCTCACCGTCACGTTCAACGGCGAAATATACAATTATCGAGCGTTGCGTCGCGAACTTGAAACGCTCGGCCATGTGTTCAAGAGTCAATCGGACACCGAAGTCCTGCTGCATCTATACGCGCAAAAGGGTGCCGCAATGGTCGGCGATTTGTGCGGAATGTTCGCCTTCGCCCTTTGGGACGCTGAACGGCGGGAACTATTCTTGGCGCGCGATCCCTATGGCATAAAGCCGCTCTATTTCGCCGATGGCAACGGAACGTTTCGCTTCGCTTCCACGGTGAAGGCGCTTTTGGCCGGAGGCCGGATTTCGCGAGAACCCGATGCGGCCGGCGTCGTCGGATTTTATTTGTTCGGAAGCGTGCCGGAGCCATTCACGACCTACCGGTCGATACGCGCGCTTCCCGCCGGCGCCACGATCACTGTCGGCGACAAGGGAGTTGGCGAGCCCAAGAGCTATTTTTCCATTCCGGGTGTCCTCATGGAGGCTGAAGCCCAAGCGCGACACAGGCCCGCGGAGGACCCGTCCAACCGTTTTCGCGAAGCGATGTTGGACAGCGTGCGACGCCATTTGGTGGCCGACGTGCCGGTCGGAGCCTTTTTGTCGGCTGGCGTCGACTCTGGCGCCTTGGTCGGGCTCATGCGCGACGCCGGTCAGACCCAAATAGAAACCATCACGATCGCTTTCGAAGAATTTCGCGGCGCCAGTTTGGACGAGGCGCCAATGGCCGAGCGGCTCGCAAAATATTATGGCGCCAATCACACGACGCGGATGGTTGACGCCGCTGAGTTCGAACGCGATTTGCCCGACATCGTCGCAGCGATGGATCAACCCAGCATTGATGGAATCAACACGTGGTTCGTGAGCAAGGCGGCGGGTGAGATCGGGCTCAAGGTCGCTATCTCCGGCGTCGGCGGCGACGAATTGCTGGGCGGCTACAATACCTTCGAAAGCTTGCCAAGTTACGTCGGCAGGCTTGGACGTCTGTCGCGAACGGCGGGACTTCGCGCAGCTTATGAGCTCACATTCGCCGCCGCGCGCAAACTGGGGGTTCGCGTGCATCCCAAGGCCGCAGGTCTGCTAAGATATGGCGGGGATATGGCTGGCGCATATCTTCTACAGCGCGGCCTTTTCCTACCTTCGGAACTCAGCGACATTCTCGACGACCGGGACTTCGTGCGGGACGGATTGACGCGACTCGATCCGCTCGAACATATCGCCGCCGCGCTGAAAGATGGTCCTAGCGCGCCATTCGGCGTGGTCGCGGCGCTCGAATCGTGCTTTTATCTTCGCAACCAACTTCTGCGCGATACAGACTGGGCGGGCATGGCGCATTCGCTGGAGGTTCGGACGCCGTTCATCGATAGTCAATTGCTTTGCGAAGCTGCGCCGATTCTGGCGCGCGCCGATCGGCCTAGCGGCAAGTCGTTGCTCGCAGGCGCGCCGACTCGACCGCTTCCAGCCGAGATCCTAAACCGGAAAAAGACGGGATTCGGGATGCCGTTGCAGACATGGGCGCGCAAGGCGCTTGCGAACAAGGAGCGCGGCGAAGGCGCCAAAGGCGAGAGCCTTGAAGAAAGTAATGGGTCGTGGAGCCGCTTTTGGGCGCGGCGCGTCATGCAAATCTGTGCGAGAGCTTAGCCCGCGCAACGACGGCAATCATCGAAACGAAGAGCGGACAATGGCGGCGATGCGACTACGAATGATAGACTGCATAGTCGGCGCTCGCCCGAATTTCGTGAAGATCGCGCCGATCATGCGCGCCATTCGCGCTCGCGAGGGCCTCGCGGCGCGGCTGATCCACACCGGTCAGCATTACGACGTGGCCATGAACGCGGTTTTCTTCGAGGAACTGGGCATCCCCAATCCAGACATCAATCTGGAGGTTGGTTCAGGCAGCGGCACCGAGCAAACCGCGCAAGTCATGCTGAAGCTCGAACGCGTTCTGCTGGCGCAGCGGCCCGACCTGCTGCTCGTGGTTGGCGACGTAAACTCGACGGTCGCCGCCGCGCTCGTCGCGGCCAAGCTCGGCATTCCGCTCGCACATGTCGAGGCGGGGTTGCGCAGTAACGACAGAACCATGCCCGAAGAGATCAACCGTCTCGTCACCGACCGTCTGTCCGATCTTCTCTTCACCACTGAGAGCGCGGCGATCGAGAATTTGGTCAAGGAGGGCGTGACGCCCGAGGCCGTCACCTTCGTGGGCAACGTCATGATCGACACGCTGCTCGCCTGTCTGGAGCGAGCGACGCCAGCAAAAACCACGCTTGTCGAAATCGGCGCCGCACCGGACATTGTAGCGGAAGCGCTGGAGAACGGCTTTGGCTTTGTCACATTGCATCGTCCCTCCAACGTCGACGATCCCGCCAAACTCGGAGGCCTTTTGGCGGCGCTCGCCAGAATCTCGAAGCGCATTCCTCTCGTTTTTCCGCAGCATCCGCGCACGAGGGCGGTGATCGAAAGCGCTGGGCTCACCCGGCTCTTTAGCGACTCCCAGATCATTGTCGCGCCGCCGGTCAGTTATTTGCAGGCGATTGGCCTGATGCGATCGTCGAAATTGGTCATTAGCGACAGCGGCGGCGTGCAAGAGGAAACGACAGCGTTGGGCGTGCCTTGTCTGACAGTGCGAGAGAATACGGAACGGCCGATCACCATCGAGGAAGGGACGAACACGCTTGTCGGAACCTCGCCCGACGCCCTTGTGGCGGCGGTGGAGGACATCCTCGCCAGTGGCGGAAAGACAGGGCGCGTTCCCGCTCTCTGGGACGGCAATGCCGCGCTGCGGATCGTCGATGTGATCGAGGCGCAGTTGAACGCCCGCGCCGCGATGGCGGCGTCCTAAAGCGACGCAGAACGAGAACGAGGTCGCATGCGGATCGTCTTCTTCTCCCATTACTACCCGCCCGAGGTGAACGCGCCGGCGTCTCGAACCTCGGAGCATGCGCGCCTATGGGCGCGCGCCGGACACGATGTCGTTGTGGTCACTTGCGCGCCAAATCATCCGGGCGGAAAACTTTACCCGGGATACGCGAATCGTCTGCGCCAAACCGAGACGATCGACGGCGTCCGCGTGGTGCGCGTATGGACCTTTCTCGCGCCCAATGAGGGTTTCGCGCGACGCATACTCAACTACCTCTCATATGCCGTATCGGCGACGCTGGCGATGATCGGACTCGAGCGGCCGGACGTGGTCGTTTCCACGTCGCCGCAATTCTTTTGCGGACTCACCGGCCTCGTCGCGCAGACGATTTGGCGAAGGCCATGGGTGCTCGAAATTCGCGACTTGTGGCCGGAGAGCATCGTGACGGTGGGCGCGATGCGCAAGGGCTTTGTGGTGCGGTTGCTTGAGCGGATCGAGGCGCTGGCCTATCGCCGGGCGGATCGAATTGTTTCCGTGACGGATTCTTTCGTCGCCCACATCGCCGCGCGCGGCGGGACCAAGGAAAAAATATCCGTCATCAAGAACGGCGCCAATCTCGACATGTTCACCCTGTCGGGCGATGAACAGGACTGCAAGCGTCGATACAGCCTCGACGGGCGCTTCGTCGCCGCCTATGTCGGCACGCACGGCATGGCCCACGGCCTCGACACGGTGCTGGAGGCGGCTCAGCTGTTGAGGGAGGACGCCCGCATCGTCTTTATGCTCGTCGGCGACGGCGCCGAACGCCTGCGTCTCGAACGGCGCAAGCAGGAAATGGGACTCGGCAATGTGATCATGCTCGGGCAGCAGCCGAAGGACGCGATGCCCGGCATTTGGGCCGCGACCGACGTGAGCTTGATTCTGCTTCGCCGCAGCGACCTCTTCAAGACGGTGCTCCCTTCCAAAATGTTCGAGGCGATGGCGATGAGCCGGCCAATCGTTCTGGGCGTCGAAGGCGAGGCGCGAGCCCTGCTTGACGAAGCGGGCGCCGGGTTCGGGATTACGCCGCAGAGCGCCGAAGAACTCGCGGCGGCCGTGACGCGGCTTGCCGACGATCATGCGCTTTGCGCGCAACTCGGCGCTTCGGGCGCCGCATTCGTGCGCGAATACTACGACCGGGCCAAGCTCGCGATGCGCTATCTTGACTTGCTTGAGGACGCGGCCGCCTCGGCGAAGGCGCCCAACACCCGCGCCGCGGCGCCGTCCGAATCGGGGGCTCCGCAATGAGCGATTGCGGCCCGATCGAAAAGCTAGCGCGCGCTTTCGAATTTGGACGGCATGTGCCGCTGGCGCGAATCGCGAGGCGGATCGAACTCGACCTGAAACGACGCGTGGCGCAACGCGGCGGCGAACCGAGGCCGATTACCGCACCCGGCCTTTCGCCGCGCGCGCCCCTACCGCTGTTCAAGCCGAGAATCGGGATGCTCGATCATCACGAAGATCGGGTTCGCCTCACATTTCTCGGTCGGTCCTGCGAAGTCGGCGACTCGATAAACTGGCGCGCGGGCGGCGAAGGGCCGGCGAATCAGCTCTGGCGCATGAACCTCCACTATATGGAATGTCTGGAGGAGGCCGACGACAAGCTGTTCGCGGATCTCGTTCGCCAGTGGATCGAGGCCAATCCGCCTTATACTCGCGGATATTGGAAAGACAGCTGGAACAGCTACACGGTGTCGCTGCGTGCAGCCGTCTGGATACAGCAGTTCGCCTTACGCGGCGAACGGGTGGATAGCGCCGCGCGCGAGACCATGGTTGCGTCCGTCGCCCAACAGATTCGCTTCCTCGACGCCAATCTCGAAACCGACATCGGTGGAAACCATCTCATTAAGAACATCAAGGCGCTGATTCTGGCGTCGTCGTTTTTTGTTGGCCCCGAGGCGGAGCGATGGCGCGCGCGAGGCGTTCGGCTGCTGGCCCACGAGCTTCCGCAACAAATCCTGCGCGACGGAATGCATTTCGAGCGTTCGCCGTCCTACCATTGCCAAGTTTTTGCCGATCTGCTCGAATGCCGGCAGGCCTTTGACGGCGATCCTATCAACGGCGGCCTCGACGACGCGCTGGCCCGGATGGCGCAGGTCGCGGCCGATCTCGCCCATCCCGACGGCCATGTGGCGCAGTTCAACGACGCCGGCCTTTCGATGGCCTATCTTCCGGGCGAATGCCTTGACGCCTATGCGGATATTTACGGAAAAAGACCCGCCCCACGACGGATATTCGCTCTCGTTGACGCCGGCTATTTCGGGCTGCGGAGCGACGTGAGCTATCTTGTCGTCGATTGCGGGCGCGTCGCCCCCGACGAGCTTCCCGCGCATGGCCATGGCGACGTGGCGAGCTTCGAATGGTCCGTGGCCGGACAACGCGTTTTCGTCGATCAAGGCGTTTACGAATATTTCGCTGGCGAGCGACGCCAGCGCTCCCGCTCAGCCGCGAGCCATAACACGCTGTGTTTCGACGGCGCCGACCAGGCCGACTTCTTTGGCTCCTTTCGTTGCGGGCGCCGGCCCAATGTCGAGGTTCTGGCTTACGAGTCCCGAAACGACGGCTTCACGCTCGAAGCGACGCACGACGGTTTTCGCAATCTGCCCGGTTCGCCTCGCCATATCAGGCGTTTCGAGGTCGCCGCGGACCGCATCGACCTCGAAGACCGGATCGAAGGAACGCCGGACCGACCGGCGTCGATCGGCTTCCTGCTTCATCCGGCGGTAGATGTCGAAATCTCGGGACAGGAAGCGCGGCTTCGCTTTGCCGGAACCGACATCGCTCTGTCTTCGTCGCGACCTATTGGCGTCGAAGAGACGGTCTGGTGGCCGGACATGGGCGCCGAGCAGCAAACGAAGCGTCTGCGGATCACAGTCCCGCCAGGCGTTGCAAAAGTCACGACGGCGATAAGCTTGTCTCATACAAACCATGGATTTGGCCAAAACACATGAAGCAAGTCGTACAGAGCTACCGAACGGGTGAACTCAAGGTCGCGGACGCCCCGGCTCCGAGAGTCGGAGACGGCAGTTTGCTCGTCGCGACGCGCATCTCGCTGATCAGTTCGGGCACCGAGAGGCAATTGATCGACCTCGCGAAGGCCTCGCTCGCCGGAAAGGCGATGGCGCGGCCCGATCTGGTGCGTCGCGTTATGCGTAACATTCAACGCGACGGGCTGCAGCCGACGATCGAAAAAGTCTTCGCGAAGCTCGATACCCCAATTCCGCTCGGCTACAGCCTCGCCGGCGAGGTTCTGGAGGTGGGCCGGCGCGTCAGCGGGATCGCCGTCGGCGACCGACTCGCCTGCGCCGGCGCCGGACTGGCGAATCACGCCGAAATCAATGCGATCCCGAAGAACCTCACAGTCGCTATCCCATCCAATGTCGATGACGAGGACGCGAGCTTCGTGACTCTCGGGGCGATCGCGATGCAGGGCGTTCGCCTCGCGGTTCCGACGCTCGGCGAGCGGGTTGTCGTGATGGGGCTCGGGCTCATCGGCTTGCTCACCGTTCAATTGCTGAAAGCCAATGGCTGCCGCGTGCTTGGCTTCGATCCGAACGCCGCGCGCGTCGCGCTGGCGCGCGAACTTGGCGCGGATGTCGCGGTCTCCGACAGTCTCGCCGAAGCGGTGGCCGGATTCACGAGTGGTCACGGCGCCGACGCGGTGATCCTCACCGCATCCTCCAAATCGAGTGAACCCATCAACGTCGCGGCGGAAATCAGCCGCCTCAAGGGTCGCATCGTCGTTGTCGGCCTCGTCGGCATGACGATCGATCGCGAACCTTTCTACAAGCGCGAACTCGAACTCAAATTGTCCATGTCTTATGGGCCGGGCCGCGGCGATCCGTCCTACGAGCAAGGCGGGCAGGACTATCCCTTGCCATATGTGCGCTGGACCGAGCAGCGCAATATGGAGTCGTTTCTCGCGCTTATCGCCGACGGCAAGGTGACGCCGAAGCGGCTCGTGACGCATCGTTTCGCCATCGCAGAAGCCGAAAAGGCGTATGAACTGATGGAGAGCGGCGAGCCGCATTTGGCGATCCTGCTGACCTATCCCGAGCCGCCCACGGGTCCGATCGAAAGATCGATTCGTCGCGCCCCGGCGCCGGCGCGAAGCGACGGCAATCGGATCGCCTTCATCGGATTCGGCAATTACGCCAAGGGCGTCTTGTTGCCGGCGCTGAAGAAGGCGAGCAATGTCGCGCTAACGACAGTCGTCACGTCTACCGGGGTCAGCGCTGGCCACGCCGGCGAGAAAAACGGCTTCGCCGTCATCGCCACCGACCCGGCGGCGGCGCTTTCCGATCCAGACACCGATACGGTCATTGTCGCCACCCGCCACGACACCCATGCTTCGCTGACGGCGAGCGCGCTGCGGGCCGGCAAGCATGTGTTTTGCGAAAAGCCGCTGGCCATGGACGCGGAAGGGCTCGCCGACGTGCTCGCAGCGGCCGACGAGGCGTCCGGAGTGCTCACCGTCGGCTTCAATCGACGTTGCGCCCCGCTACTGATCGAGGCGAAGAAGGCGCTGGAGCCGCGCAGCGGCCCGCTGGTCATGCTGTATCGGATCAACGCCGGCGCAATCCCCGGCGACAGCTGGATTCAGCGCGACGAAGGCGGCGGCCGCATCGTCGGCGAAGTCTGCCATTTCGTCGACGCTTTGACATTCCTATCGGGAAGCCTGCCGATCGAAGCCCAGGCCGTCACGGCCCGCGACCATGCCGACGCCGTCTCGATACTCATCCGATTCGCCGATGGCTCGACCGGAACGATCGTCTATTCCTCGCTCGGCGATCAAGGCGTCCCCAAGGAATATCTCGAGGCCATCGCCGCCGGGCGCGTCGTTCAACTCGATGATTTCCGGCGTCTAACCGTCACCTCGGGCGGCAAGGCGCGGGTGCAAAAGAGCGCGCAGAACAAAGGCCAGCGCGAACTCGTGGCGGAATTCCTGGCGGCGACTCGCGGGAAGGGGCCGGCGCCGATCTCAAAGGCCGAAATCGTCGCGGTGACGCGGGCGACGTTGGCGATCGAGGAATCGCTGCGCACCGGCGGCCCGGCGCGAATCGAGGATGGCGAATGTTGACGACGCTCGAAATGGATTCTACTCCCGCCGTAGCGCAAGCGCCCTTGGGGACGAAGCTATCGATTACCGCGATCATTCTCACGTTCAACGAGGAGATTCACATCGAGCGCTGCATCGCCAGCGTCGCCTCTCTCGTTCAACGGATTGTCGTCGTCGATTCATTTTCGTCGGACCGAACCGTGGAGATCGCCAAACGCTTCGGGGCCGAAGTGACGCAGCGCGCCTTCAAGCATCAGGCCGATCAGTTTCAATGGGCGCTGGACAATTGCCAACTCGCCACAGACTGGATTTTAAAACTCGATGCGGACGAATATATCGAGCCTGCTCTGGCGAGCGAAATAACCGAGAGGCTTCCGGGTTTTCCGGAGCATGTCACCGGGGGGCGGCTGAAGCGCAAGGTGATTTTTCGCGATCGCTGGATTCGTCATGGCGGTTACTATCCCGCGATCTTCCTGCGCCTTTGGCGGACGGGAGCCGCGTGCATCGAACAACGGTGGATGGACGAGTACGCGGTGCTTGTTCGAGGTGAAAGCGTGACCTTCGCGGCGGATTTCGTGGATCACAACCTTCACGACATAAGTTGGTGGGTCGACAAGCATAACCGCTACGCCACGCGGCAGATGGTCGATTTCATCAATCGCGAAGTTGGTCTGTTTCCAATCGACGCGTCAATGGAACAGCGCGCCCATTCGCAGGCGCGATGGAAGCGTTTTTTGCGCAACCGCGTGTTCGCCAAGGCCCCGCTCTACCTGCGTAGCGTCTTGTATTTTTTCTATCGGTATATTTTGCGGCTAGGGTTTCTCGATGGCAAACAGGGCTTCCTGTTCCACGTCTTTCAAGGATTTTGGTATTTTTTGCTCATCGATGCGAAGATTGAAGAAGCGCGCATATTTATCCGCGACCACGGCGTCGAGGCCTTTCGCCAGCGCCTCGCCGAGCACTACAAGATCGACCTGACGTCGGAGACGCGTCATGGTTGATTCGCGAGCAAGACTGCGGGACGAAAACAGCAAACCGTCAGGGCAAGCGGAGTGACGCTTGGCGCGACGCCTTTGGCGGCTTTGGACCAGCCGACGAACAGGGTCGTTAAGCCTGTCGTTCTCGTGTTGCTGGGCGCCTATTGGCCGCAGCACGACGCGACCGGCCCCAATCAGAGTTTCCGCGCTTACGTCACGGCGCTGAGCGATGAATTCGAATTCATGGTGTTGGGTCGCGATGGGCCGCCGGGATCGCCCCCTTCGGCCGACGCCTCTCGCGATCACTGGATCAATGACGGACTCGTGAGCGCGCGCCACTGTTCGGTCGGCCGCTTTGGAGCCGAGGGATTGGACGACATTCTGCGTTCCACGCCACATGATCTGATGATCCTGAACGGTTTTTTCGATCGGGAATTCACCATACCTGCTCTGGCGATGCGCCGCCTCCGCCTCATTCCGCGTCGGCCGACGATCCTAGCGCCGCGCGGCGAGTTCTCGCTCGGAGCGCTCGACCTGAAGCAATCGCGCAAACAAGCCTATCTGCTGGCGGTGCGTGGTCTCGGGCTTCTCGACGACGTGTGGCTCCACGCAACGAGCGAACAAGAAGCGGACGAAATCCGCAATGGCTGCGCCTGGGCCCGCAATATCGTGGTCGCGCCGAATATCCGCGTGCTTGGGCCGCCGCCTCAAGCAGCGCCGCGCCCCGACGGCGGAAGACTGCGCGTCGCGTTCCTGAGCCGCATCGACCGCAAGAAGAACCTCGATTACGCGCTTAAAATCCTGGCCAAAGTGCGCGCGCCAGTGGCGTTCGACATTTTCGGGCCGGCGAACGACGCGGTTTACTGGGCGGAATGCGAAGATTTGATTCGCTGTCTCCCGGCCCATATCCAAGCCCGTCATCGCGGCTCGATTCCTAATGCCGACGTGCCGGCGACTCTGGCTGGATACGACCTGTTCCTTCTGCCGACGCGCGGCGAGAACTTCGGCCATGCGATTTTTGACGCGTTGGAGGTTGGTTTGCCGGTTCTGCTATCCGATCAGACTCCGTGGCGGGATCTGGAGCGGATCGGCGCCGGTTGGAGCCTCCCGCTTGCCAACCCCGATCGCTTCGCCGCGACGATAGACGATTTCGCGACGCTCGATCTCTCGGCGCGTCTCGCGATGCGACGCGCGGCGCGATCCTTGGCCGAAGGCAGCTTGCTAAAAGGCGACGCGGCGGCTCGCATGCGCGCCATGCTTATGGGCGCGCTGTCTCAATCCAACAAGATTGGTTAGAGGTTCAAACGACGATGCTTCCTACGGATAAGTCTGCGATCAAAATTCCAATTCTACTCGGATTCGTGAAGAAACTCGATGGGCGAACTTTGGAAAATTCGACCCAAAGCCCGTGCGACGACATCTCCGATGCGACAGGTGCGGCATGACGACGCGCAAGATCCGCATCGCGGTCGTCAACACGCACCCGATTCAGTATTTCGCTCCTCTTTACGCCTATGTGAACGAATCGCCTGACATCGAGGTCACCGCGCTTTATCTGTCGGACTTCAGCATGCGCGGCGCGACCGACCACGGCTTCGGACAAGTTGTAAAATGGGATATCGACCTCTTGGGAGGCTATCCCTACCGCTTCGTTGGCCCCAACGCTAAAACTCTCGTCCCAACCGGATTTTCGTCCACGATCGTGCCGGAAATCTGGGACGCGGTGCGGCGGGGGGGATTCGACGCTTTGTGGATTCACGGCCACGGCGTCGCCGCCAATCTGATCGCGGCGGCCGCGGCGAAATCAATCGGCATTCCCGTGTTCATGCGCTGCGAGACGCATCTGGCCTTGCCGCGCGGGGGGTGGAAGGCCGCCTTGCGCAGGCCGCTGCTGTCGGCGCTTTACCGCACGATTGACGGTTTTTTAGCCATCGGCTCGGCGAATCGCGAGTTCTATCGGGCGATGGGCGTTCCCGACAATCGCATCAGTCTCGTTCCCTACACCGTAGACAACGCGCGCTTCACGACAAGGGCGACGCTTTCGGAGGAACAGCGCGCTGCAGTCCGCGAGCGCTATGGGATTTCGAGCGACCGGCCAGCCATCCTTTTCATCTCGAAATTCATGCGCCGGAAGCATCCCGATCATCTCGTCGAAGCGGCGCGGCGACTGGCCGCCGAAGGACTGGCCTTTGATTTGGTGCTTGCCGGCAATGGAGAGATGCAAGCAGAACTCGAACGACTGGCGAGCGATCTGCCCAATGTTGTGATGCCGGGATTTGTCAATCAGCAGGAAATGCCGACGATTCTAGCTGCCTGCGACATTTTCGTGCTGCCGGCGGAAGACGAGCCCTGGGGGCTCATCGTCAACGAGGCGATGTGCGCCGGCCTTCCGGTGGTCGTGTCCTCGGAAGTCGGCTGCGTCGCCGATCTCGTCAAGGACGGGTGGAATGGCCATACCTTCGAGGCGCGCGACATCGACGGATTGACCAACGCCCTGCGTCCAATCATCAGCGACCCCAGCCTGCGGAAAGCGATGTCCGCCCGCAGCCGCGAGTTGATCGACAATTGGAGTTATCAGGAATGTCTGGCGGGATTGCGCGAGGCCGTTGCGCGAACTTGCGCCTGATCTAACGCGACCCCGTCGCCGGTTGCACGGTTCGATTCGGCGACGCCGCTCTCAATTTCTTCGCAAACGGGTGTGAGTGTGGAATAGGCGGAATTGCCGGCGAGGGAGCCGGGCATGAACTCGCCATAGTGGCGCGGAGCGTGGAGTGCATCGCAGCCTTGCCTTCCGGCGCTTGGACGAGGATAAATGCGCCGATGGCGCGCTGCCGCCTGCGGCTCATCGCCCTGTCGCGCGATCGATTTTGCAAGACGCCAATTTAACGAACCTAGCCCAGTCGCCTCGCCGTATCGTGAGGGATAGCCGCCATGTTAGGCGCGCGCTGAAACGTCTCGAGACGTCCCAGCGTCGTGGATTTCGCCTGCACTTGGCCGCGGAGAGAGCATTCCTTGCGCCTCGACGCGAGCGCTCGCTAGACCCGCCGCGCGACGACGAACCCGAGGGTGCCAACCAACGGCGAGGAGCTTAGAATATGCAAACCGCGCTTGTCGAACGGGTCGGCCTCCAAAAATACGGGGCCCTCGACGATCTTGAAGTGATTCGCCTCGAGCCGTCGCCGCGTCTCGGCAAAGGTCCAAATGTTGATTTGGTGAGCGTGGTGAGGGAGGTGGCCTAGCATCAGTCGAACATAGGCTCGCCAAAGACTCAGCTTGTTGGAATAAGTGATCACGAGCAAACCGCCCAGTTTGATCGCGCGGGCGAAATTAGCGAGCAAGTTGTCGGGGTTCACCACGTATTCGATGACGCTCGAGCACATGACGCCGTCATAGCGGCCGGACTCGAGATCATCGCCAATCCCGTCACACAGACCAAAGCTGATCCTTGCTCCCTCAAGATTTTGCTTCTTGGCCTCTTCGACCATGCCGGAGGATCTGTCAAAGCCCTCGACCTCAAAACCGGCCCGCGCCGCGAGGAGCGCGAGACGTCCCGGCCCACACCCGAAATCGAGCAACCGCGCGCCCGGCGGGAGGTGTTTGACCAATGCGTCGATGAATAGCCTGCCTCGAACATAATTGCCGCTGGCAAGCGAATTATCGATTATTTTGGCAAAATTCGAAGCTGTCGCGTCGAACATCTGTTGGCTCATGCAGAGAAGACCTTCTGACGATATGGTTGACCTCGATGGCCGCGCGTTGACGCTGGCCGACCACTAGACCGACATTCATCGAATAGCGGCTCTGACGATCCCGAGATTGCCGCTTTCGGCGGACTTTGTCCACTCCGGCCTTTGTCACGAAAGCGCCTGCGCTCGCAAGACAATGACGCCGGAGCGCTACTCGTTGGCGCACGGCGTCGAGCCGCTTCCGCCTTTTTCGACTTCAGACTGGGCGCGTTGTTGTCCCGACAACAGCCGGCGACCAGAGTCTCGGGCGACATGAGCAAGCGGATGCCGCGAAACGCTGCATGCCGGAGCGCCTTCGCCGGAACACCGCGAAAGCCGGCTATCCCGCCGCTGACGGGAGGGTTCCTGAAGCGGCGGTTCGAACGGAGGGAATCTGGCAAAGCCAAGGTGTATCCATGTCGACAGCTAATTAACTTGTCCGGTTTTGGTAGCACATGAAATGTCCGCTTCTTCTGTTTTTGTTCTCCTGTGGGACTGTGGTCAAGGCGCTTGCCTTGTCCACATTTCCACAGGCCG
>Ga0182030_10004117_pt1 | contig 30993 bp, 21 predicted proteins | sample 812S3MmetaG_FD_121299 | JGI IMG/M metagenome (GOLD analysis project Ga0182030, IMG submission 121299) | Permafrost microbial communities from Stordalen Mire, Sweden - 812S3M metaG (Illumina Assembly) | ecosystem: Environmental > Terrestrial > Soil > Wetlands > Permafrost | place: Sweden...
GCAGCGTTCTCGGTGGAAACGACCTCCAGATAGGTGACGAGGCCCCCTTGGTAGCGGAGAACCGCCTGATCGAAGGCGCCTTTCGTCGCCGCGACGGCCGCCGCTTCGCTGACGCTTTCGCGCTCGAGCTGGCGCAGAGCCGCCAGGCTATCTTCGACATCCTGAAAGGCCGCGAGAACGCTGGTCCGATAGTTCGCGACCTGCTCGTCATAGGTCGCGCGCGCGGCGGCGGTTTGCGCCCGGTACAAGCCCCCATTGAACAAGGGGAGCGCGGCCTCCGGACCTAGCGACCAAAAGCGGCTCGGCGCCTGCATCCAGTTGCCGGCGGCGGTGCTCTCGAGTCCCAGCGCTCCGGCGAGGCTGAACGTCGGAAAATACGCGGCGCGCGCGACCCCGATGCTCGCGTTGGCCGAAGCCACGCGCCGCTCCGCCGCCGCCACATCCGGGCGACGCTCGAGAAGTTGCGACGGCAAGCCGGGATCGATGGCCGGCGGTGCCACTTCGCTCTCGAGGGCGCGCGGCCCCAAGGAGAAGGTGGATGGCTGTCGGCCCACGAGTACTGCGATGGCATGCTCGGTTTGCGACCGGCGCAATCGCGTGTCCTCGGCTTGGGTGCGCGCGCTCTCGAGCTGCGCTTGCGCTTGCTGCACGTCGGCCACCGCCGCGGCGCCGCCGTGGTACAGATTCTCCGTGAGCTTGAGCGCTCTGGCGTAGTCGGTCACCGTCCTATCGAGGAGCTCCTGCTGCGCATCGAGCCCGCGCAGCGAGAAATAATCGCCGGCAAGCTCGGCTTGCACACTGAGCTCCAGGGCGGCGGCATCACCGGCCGAGGCCTGCTCGCCGGCTCTCGCCCCGGAGACGGTATTGCGAACCCGTCCGAACAGATCGATCTCGTAGGATAAAGCTGCGCCCACGCTGAAATCGTTTTCGGGGTTTGGCGCGCCCGGCACGAAATTCGGCGAATTGAGGGAAGTCCGGGTTCGGGTCGCATCGGCATCAGCCGCGAGACTCGGGAAGTAGGCCGCGCGGGCGATCCGGGTCTGCGCATGCGCTTCTTGCAGGCGGGCGAAGGCCGCCTTGAGACTCTGATTGCCCTGCGCCGCTTCGGCCTCCAACGTGTCAAGTGACGCATCTCGGTAGATCGTCCACCATCGGCCCCGCGGCTCGGTATCGGACGGCTCCGCGATTTTCCAGCCGTCGAGCTCTTTGTAGGCCGGGGAGGGCGCCGCCGTCGCCGGCCGCTCGTAATGGGGGGCCAGCGAGCACGCGGCGCAGCCGCCGGCGAGCGCGAGCGCGAGGACGCCACGCAGGCGGGTCACGGTTGCCCGCGCTCCGCCCCTGGCCCGCCGGGCGGAGCGACGACGCGCACCAGCGCGCCATCCGTGAGGGAGTCCGGCGGATTGATGACGATGTCGTCTCCCGCGTCGATGCCCGACAGAACCTCGATCGAGGAGCCGAAGTCGCGACCCTCGCCGATGTGCTTCAAGCGGACGTGGTGATCGCTCCCCACCGCTGCGACCAGCAGCCCCTGGGCGCGGAACATCACCGCGTTGGCCGGCAGCCGCAGCGTGGGCGCCGGGGCGGCCAGATCGAAATGCACTTCCACGTAGGCCCCTGGAAACAGTTCATGCGCGGCGTTCTCGACTTGAAGCTCTACCTGCAACGTTCGCGAGGCAGGGTCCAGGGCCTCTGCGGTGAAAGCCACGGTGGCAGGGTAGCGTTTGCCCGGGTGCTCGGCGAAGACGAGATCCGCACTCATCCCGGGTCGGATGCTGGATGCGTATGCTTGCGGCACCGACACGTAGATTCGCAGCCGATGGGTGTCGGCGACTCGGAATAGCGGTGCTCCGGGGCTCTGCCCGGCGTTGATGAGCGCGCCGATGTCCGTGTTGCGCTGGGTGAGCACTCCGTCGAACGGCGCGAGCACCCGCTTGAAGGACTCCATCTCGCGCAGGCGCGCGACATTGGCGGTAGCCGATTCGACCGCTGCCTTCTTCGCCGCCGCGTCGCCCGCCCGCTGATCAGCGTCCTGCTTCGACACCGACTCGGTCGCGAGCAGCCCGCGCCAGCGCACGTCGGTGCTCTTGGCAAGTTGATAGTTTGCGTCGGCGGTCGCGAGGTCCGCTTGCGCTTGCCCCAGCTGCTGATCGACTTCCGGTGTTTCGATTTCGGCGAGCAGTTGGCCCTTCTTCACCGGCGTACCGATATCCACATGCCAGGCACGCAAGTAGCCATTGGTTCGAGCGTAGATGGGCGCCTCGTAGTAAGCCTGCACACTGCCCGGCAGAACCAGCGCCTCGGAGGCCGGCGTTGCGGTCGGCTTCACGGTTACGACGGTCGTTCCGGCCGCAGCAGCCGTCGCTTGGGTGAGCGCATTGCGGGCACTCACGCGGCTCACGATGCCCCAGACGGCGAGCAGGATGGCGATCAGCAGGGCGATCCACCCGCACTGACGCAACCGCGCTGCGGAAATCGTCTGGGATGACGGAGGCAGGGGGTCGCTCATCGGAGAGCTCCGGAAAGATTCGCCGCACCATCGTCCTTGCGGCCATGGATCATGACGAAGACGGTGGGTACGAAAAACAGCGTCGCCAAGGTGGCAAAGATGAGGCCTCCGATCACCGCCCGGCCGAGCGGCGCATTCTGTTCGGCGCCCTCGCCGATCCCGAGCGCCATCGGCACCATGCCGATGATCATCGCGAGGGCGGTCATGAGCACGGGCCGGAACCGCGTGAAGCCGGCGGTCAAAGCCGCCTGCAGCGCATTGTCGCCGGCGTCCATGCGTAGGCGCGCAAAACTGACCACGAGCACGCTATTGGCGGTGGCGACCCCCATGCAAGTGATCGCGCCCATCAGCGCCGGCACGCTCACGGGCGTGTGGCTCAGGAACAGCATCCAGACGATGCCGGCGAGGGCCGCCGGCAGCGCGGTGATGATGATGAACGGATCGCGCCAGGACTGAAAGTTGACGACGATCAGCAGATAGATCAGCAAGACCGCGCCGGCGAGGCCAGCCAGCAATCCGTGAAAGGAGTCCGTCATGGTCTTGATCTGGCCCCGCACCGTGACGCGGGTGCCGCGCGGCACGTCGCGCTGTGTCTCGGCGATCAGCCGGTCGATCTCTCCGGAGACGAATCCGAGATCGGTATCTTGCACTGCTCCGAAAATATCGATGACGGGCTCTCCGTTGTAGTGATTCACGACCCCCGGCGCCACGCTGCGGCGGAAAGTCGCGAGGTTCGCGAGCAGTTGCGGAGTCGAGCCGGCGGCGGCGCTGAGCGGCGTCGTCTCGAGGTCGGACAGGGAAGCCAACCGATACTGAGGAGTCTGCGCGGTGATGCTGTACTGAGATCCGGTCTTGGGGTCGATCCAGAAGGACGGCGTATTCTGGAAACTGCCGGAGAGCGAGGTCAAGAGATTCGATGCCACGTCGTGCTCGGTGACGCCGAGAAGCGCCGCCCGGCTGCGATCGACATCGACTTCGAGCTGCGGATGGTCGAAGACCTGGTGGATCCTAAGGTCCACCGTACCCGGTACGCTGCGCATCCGCTCGAGCAGCCGGTTGGCGTATTGCCGGTTGCCCTCGACGTCGTAGCCGATCACCTGAATGTCGAGCGGCGCTGGCAATCCGAAGTTCAAGATCTGGCTGACGATGTCCGCCGGCGGATAGGTGAACAACGTCGATGCATAAAGCAGTGGCAGCTTTGCGCGCAGCGTGCGCACGTAGTCCTCGGTCGCGTGGTGATGGGGGGTCAGGCTGATGTAGATATCAGCATCGCTCGGCCCGATGGGCGCCGACGTGGAGTAGGTAAGATTGATGCCGCTGTAGGGCACGCCGACGTTGTCGACAATGGTCGCGAGCTCCCGAGCCGGGATGAGGGTGCGGATCGTATCCTCGACCTGATCACAGAGCGCCGCCGTCTCATCGATTCGCAGGCCGCTGCGCGCCCGCAGGTGTAGCCGGATCTGGCCGCCGTCCACGCTCGGAAAGAAGTCCTGTCCAAGTCCCGGAAGATACCGGCCCATCGGGAACGCCAGTATCGCCGATGCCGCCATGGCGGCCAAGAATGGCACGACGAAGCGAGCGCGGCTCGACAGCGCGCGCTCGAGCAGGGCGCGATAATGGTCGCGCATTCGCAGGAAGCCCCGTTCGAAGCCCGCCTGGGAGCGGGCGAGGATGCCGCGTGCCCCCCGAGGCGCATCGGGGTCGTGCCGCTTCAGCCAGTATTTGGCGAGCGTCGGCACCAGTGTCCGCGACAAAAGATAGGAGGCCAGCATGGCGAAGACCACGGCTTCCGCGAGCGGCACGAACAGGAATCGAGCGATGCCCGCGAGCATGAACATCGGCACGAACACGATGCAGATCGCAAGGGTCGACACCAGGGCCGGCAGGGCAATCTCGCGCGCGCCTTCGAGTATGGCGATCTCGACCTCCTCGCCCCTCTCGAGGTGCCAGTTCATGTTCTCGATCGTGACCGTTGCGTCGTCGACCAGAATGCCGACCGCGAGGGCGAGCCCGCCGAGCGTCATGATGTTGATCGTCTCGCCGAGCGCAGACAGGCAGATGATGGAAGCGAGGATCGACAGCGGTATGGAAATCGCGATGATGATGGTGCTGCGCCAGCTGCCGAGGAACAACAGCACCATGAGGGCGGTCAGAGCCGCCGCGATCACCGCTTCGCGCACGACTCCTTCAACCGCTGCGCGCACGAAGATCGACTGATCGCCGATCGCCTCGATCTTCATGGAGGGCGGAAGCGATTCCCGAATATGCGGCAGCCGCTCCTTGATGCCGCGGACGGTATCGAGCGTCGAAACGCTCCCTGTCTTGAGAATGCTTTGCAGGACCGCGCGGCGGCCGTCGCGCCGCGCAATGTTGGTCTGCGGCGGATAGCCATCGCGCACGTGCGCCACGTCGCGCACGTAGATCACGCTGCCGTTGCGAGTGGTGACCGGAACGTCGTTCAGGTCCTCGATCAGCTTGGGATTGGCGTTGAGCTCCACGAAATACTCGAGATCGCCGATCTTTTGCACGCCGGAAGGCAGGATCGAATTCTGCGCGGCGATAGCGTCGGTCACATCGTTACCGGACAGACCCCGTGCGCGAAGCGCCTCGGGATCGAGGTCGACTTGAACCTGGCGCTGCAAGCCGCCGTAGGGCCAAGGGAGCGTCGCACCCGGAACGGTGGCGAGCGCGGTACGCAGCACGTTCTGGCCCAAATCGAAGATCGTCGCCTCGGACAGCTCGTCGCTCGACAGAGCGAGCTGTATGACCGGGACGGTCGAGGCGTTGAAGGCGAGCACATAGGGCGGGGTCGTGCCGGGAGGCGCGTAGTTCAGCCCGGACTGAGACGTGGCGGTGATCTGCGCGTAGGAGAGCTCCTCGCTGGCATTCGGCTGGAAGAAGAACTTCACCACACCGATGCCGGAGAGCGACAGCGATTCCGAGTGCTCGACATCATTGACACCCGTCGTTGCCCCTCGCTCGGAGCCGAGGACCACGCGCGTCGCCATTTCGTCGGGCGAAAGGCCCGAATAGCGCCACACGGTGGCAACCACCGGAATTTTGATGTTGGGGAATATGTCGGTCGGCGTGCGCAGGATCGTGAAGACACCGAGCAGTGTAATCAGTAGCGCGAGCACGATGAACGTATAAGGGCGCCGCAGCGCGACACCAACGATCCACATGGGACCCCCCCGAGTGTTCGGCCGACGTTATGAGTCAGGCATTTTAAGCTGCATCGCCGCTCTCTTGCACCGCAAACTCGCTGCGCGCCCCTAGATCCGACGCGGGAATGTGGCAGCGGATCTGATGGCCCGACTCGGCGCCGGGAAAGAGCGGCGGCTCTTGCTCCTCGCAAACGGCACCGAGTTTGCGCGGACAGCGGGTGTGGAACACGCAGCCGTGGGGCACATGGATGGCGCTTGGAATCTCGCCGACCAGACGCGTGCGCAGCCCGGTCTTCTCGCTCAAGCCGAGGCCCGCCGACAGCAACGCGGCCGTATAGGGATGGTGCGGACCGGAGAAGATGCGCTCGGCCGGCCCGATCTCCATCAGCCGGCCCAGGTAGAGCACGGCGATCCGGTCCGACAGATAGCGCACGGTGGCGAGGTCGTGGGAAATGAACAAGTAGCTCACGCGGTGCTGGGTTTGCAGTTCGGCCAACAGATTCAGAATCGCCGCCTGGACCGAGACGTCGAGCGCGGAGGTCGGTTCGTCGCACACCACGATCCGCGGCCTGCCGGCAAAGGCGCGCGCAATCGCCGCGCGCTGCTTGAGTCCGCCCGACAGCTCGCGCGGACGGAGATTCAAGTGGTGGTCGGCCAGCTGCACCGAGCGGGTCAGCTGCGCGAGCCGCGCCGGGCGCTCCGCCCTCGGAACACGCCCGAGCCTCGCGAGAACTCGTCCGATCAGCCGACGCAGGGTGTGCGAACGGTTCAAGGCGGAATCCGGATTCTGGAACACGATCTGCAATGCTTTGCGCTGGTCGGCCCGACGTGCTCTGCTATCGCCGGCGAGCGTCATTCCGTCCAATGCAATCACTCCGCCGGGATCGGGAGAGACGAGCCCGAGCAGGACGCGCGCGAGAGTGGTCTTGCCGCTTCCCGATTCGCCGACCAGGCCGAGCGTCTCGCCCGGCCACAGTTGCAGCGAGACCGCATGCAGGGCGCGCACCGGATGACGGCCGCCGCCGAAGGACTTGCTCAAACCGACCGCCTCGAGCATCGGCGGGAGGCTGCGATCCGTGGCGCTCAGCGCCGGCTCATCATCCGGCGTGATGCGCGCGAGCGCCTGGGCTCGGGCGTGAAAGTGGCAGCGGCTGCGCCGGGTCGCCGTGCCCGCGCCCAAATCGAAAAGCGGCGGAGCGACGCGAAGGCATTTTTCCTCGGCCAACCCGCAGCGCGGAGCGAACTCGCAGCCGAGAGCTTCGTCGTCCGGTGCCGGTGGACTGCCGGGAATGCTCTCGAGCCGACCGTGATCCTTGCGCCGCCCGGGCCGCGGCAGGGAGCGCAGCAGTCCGACCGTGTAAGGGTGGCGTGGATCCCCGAAGATTTCAGCCGTCGGACCCTCTTCGATGAGAGCTCCGGCATAGAGCACGCCGACGCGGTCGCACATTCTGGAAACGACCGCGAGATTGTGGCTGATGAACAGAACCGCGGTCGCGATCTCCCGGCGCAGCTGCGCGATCAGATCGAGGATCTCGGCCTCCACCGTGGCGTCGAGGCCGGTCGTGGGTTCGTCGAGAATGAGCAGCTTCGGATCGATGGACAGCGCCATGGCGATCGATGCGCGCTGCTGCATGCCGCCGGATAGCTGATGCGCGTAGCGATCGTAGACCGATTGTCCGTCCGGGATCTGCACCCGCTGCAGCATCGCGAGAGTCCTTGTTTTTGCCTCCGGAGCAGTCAAGCCCCGCAGGCGATAGATCTCGGCGATTTGCTCCCCGACCCGGATGGAGGGGTTGAGGGCCCGGGCCGCATCCTGATAGACCATCGATAGCGTGGTGGCGCGCAGCTCGCGGATTTCCCCGTCGCCGAGCGCATACAAATCGTGCCCGCCGATCAAGATCCTGCCTCTCGATACGCGGCCGTTGCGCGGCAGATAGCGCACGATCGAGAGCGCCACGGTCGACTTGCCGCAGCCCGACTCGCCGACCAGTCCGTACGCCTCGCCGGCGCCAATATGAAAGCCAAGACCCTTGAGTGCGGCGAGATCGCGGCCGCGCACGCGGTAGGCAATATAAAGATCCTGCACGACGAGCGCGTGCGGAGTCATGCGTTGACCGCCGCTTGGATGCCGTCCGCGGCGAGATTGACCCCGATGACCAGCGAAGCAACCGCCAGCGTGTTGAACAACACCGGCCACCAGAAACCGCCATTGATGAGGCCGTAGCTCTCCGCAACCGCGAGCCCCCAATCCGGCGAGGGAGGCTGAATACCGAACCCGATGAAGCTCAAGGTCGCTACGGTGAAGATGGCGTAGCCCAGGCGAACGCTGGCCTCGACTATGATCGGCGGCATGACATTGGGCAGGATCTCTACGAACAATATGTACGCCGCGTGCTCGTTGCGGAGTCTCGCCGCCGCCACGTAGTCGAGATTGCGCTCGGACAGCACCGCGGCGCGCACCGTGCGGGCAACCAGCGGGGCGAATACGATTCCGATCACGACGATGACGGTTAAGCGGGACGGCCCGATCGCGGTCAAGGCCAAGAGCGCGATGATCACCAGCGGCAGCGCGAGCAGGGCGTCGATCAGGCGGCCGATGACCTCGTCGACGATGCCCCGGAAATAACCGGTCACGAGTCCGAGAATCACGCCGAGGGCGATTCCGAGCGCCGTCGCGAGCGGGGCGACCAACAGGATATCGCGCGCACCGACGATGACCCGCGAGAGCACGTCGCGGCCGAGTTGGTCGGTGCCGAACCAATGCATCAGGGACGGTGCCGCGAGCGCATTCAGAATATCGTCCTCGAACGGATCATAGGGGACGACTCGCGGGCCGGCCAGCGCGCACAGCGTCCAGAACGCCACGATCAGCAAACCGCTCATGAAGCTGCCCGAGCGCGCCAGCTTGCGCCAGGACGAATTCATTCGGCCTCGCCGAGACGCAGGCGCGGATCGAGAAGCGCATGGGCGATGTCGGCTATCAGACCCGCCAGGATATAAATGAGTCCGACCGTCAACACACCGCCCTCGAGCATCGGGAAATCCCGATCGCGCGCGGCGGCGTAAATCAAGCCGCCGATGCCGGGATAGCGGAATAAGGTTTCGACCACGACCAGGCCGCCCATGAGATAGCCCAATTGCGTGGCGGTCACCGTGATCGTCGGCAGCAGCGCGTTACGCAAGACATGACGCCAGAGCACGGCGTGCGGCCCGAGTCCCTTGAGTACGGCCGTTCGCGTGTAGTCCGCCGCCAGCGCCTCCACGGTTCCCGCGCGCGCCATTCGCGCGAGATATCCGAACAGCACCAATACCAGCGGGAACGACGGCAGCAGCAAGTATCTGATCTGGGTCGTAAGCGCCGCGCCCGGCGGCCAATTCGCGGTTATCGGCAGGATTCTCAGCCAGATGCCGAAGACCATGATGAGCACGATCCCCGTGACGAATTCCGGCAGTACAGTCGCCGACAAGCCGATCAGGTTGATGATGCGGTCGACGGGACGTCCGGCATGCAGCGCGGCAAAGACCCCGCCCGCGATACTGAGGGGCACCACGAGCACGAAGGCAACGGTGCCGAGCTTCAAGGAATGCCAGAGAGCCGCCAGGACGAAGGGCGCCACCGGCGCGCGGTACGCGTACGACCGGCCCATGTCGCCGCTCGCAAAGTGAACGATCCAATCCCAGTATTGCACCGGCAGCGACCGATCGAGCCCCAACTCCCGATCGAGATGGGCGACCGCGCGGGGGTCGGCCAGGGGCCCCAGGATGGCGCGCGCGACATCGCCCGGGAGCAGTTGGCCTGCCGCAAACACCAGCGCGCTGAGCAGCCATAGCGTGATCAGCGAGAGCGCGGCGCGCTTGACCACAGTTTCACCGACGCCCACGGGATAGAGCGGTCGCCGCGCGCTTCAATAATAGCCGTGAGATGAGGCGGTCGCGGGTCTCGCCTGCTCGACGCCGTCGATCAGAATGCGGTCGACGAATTCGTTGTAGAAGCAGACGAGAGCCTGAATCCGCCTCGCCTCCTGCACCGGGTCCGGGTAGTACCACACCATGTTTTCGCGTCGTCGTCCCTTGACCGTCAGATGATAGTAACTGGCGATGCCTTTGTAGGGGCAGCGCGAGATGTAGCGGCTCGGACTTAGGAGGTCGAGGCGCGTATCGGAGATGGGCAGGTAGTAGCGGGTGGGCATGCCGGTTTCGAACAGGAACGTGCCGCGGCGCGAATCGGCGACGGTCTCGCCATCGACGATGACTTCGATACGGCGCGAGGAGGGTAGACAATCGACTCGCCGAAACGGGTCGCGCGCGTGGACGAAGACTTCCTCGTCCTCCTCGTACCAATGGTTCATCTTGTTCCAATAAAAAGCCATGTAGTCGGCGATCGGCGGGCAGCCTTCGACGGGCTCGAGATAGCGCCAGCCGGCGTCCTCGACCAACGTCACTCCGGTATTGACCGAGTAATGCGTCGCGGCGCCCTTGAACGGCGATTCCGTCCGGGTGGCGCTCGCCATCAGGAATTCCTCGCGCACATCCCGAATCGGAAAATAGTAAACCGGAAGATGATCGGATTCGTGCATCACGAGACCCAGGGTCGTGTCGGCGAGGACGATGTCCCCGACCTTGATGCTGAGCCGCTTGGGCGAGGGCATCATGAAGACCACATAACCGGGCTCGCCGGGATATTGCCGGACGGTGTCGAGGATCGGAAAATGCGGGCCGCGGCCACGCAGATAGGGCTTGCGCATCGGTGTCATCTCCGGCTGACGCGGTCGAGCAAGAGGCCGGCCGCGATGGGGGCGAGCCCGGTGACGCCTTTGCGCACCGGCACCAAGAGGTCGGGGAAATAGCTGATGATCAAGGGCGTCTCATCGAGCAGCAGTTCCTGAATTTCGCGGGCTGCGCCGCGCTGCGCTTGGATGTCGAGGGCCTTCACGTAGCGCAGGACCATCGCATCGTAAGCGGCGCTCGCGAAATGCGCGGCGTTCCAAGGTCCCTGGCGCATGAGCGGATTGCCGAGCAAGGTATTCGGTGCGCCCCGATGCGCGTAGTCCGTGATGCCGAGAGTACTGTCGAGCCAATCGGATTGTCCCGGGATCGCTTTTCCGTAGTACAACGCCTGCGTTTCGATCTTGAGGGCGATCCTTATGCCGAGCGGCTTCGCGAAATTCTGCACGAGCTGCGCGTATTCGGGGATGTCGGTGTAGTGCTCGGTCGTCAGCGTCACGTCGAATCCCTGAGCAGCGCCCGCGGCGGCCAGCAACTCCTTCGCCTTGACGAGATCCTGATCGCGTTGCTTGACTGTGGGGTCGGTCGATGGGAACAGAGGCGCGAACGGGCTATCGTTGCCCATCACGGCCATGCCGCGGCACAGGCCGTCCACCAGCTTTCTGCGGTCGAGGGTGAGCGCGAGGGCCTGCCGCACGCGTTTATCGCTGAACGGAGCGGCATCGCACCGCATGTGCAGCTGACGGTGGTTTGCCGAGCGAACCCGCAGCACGTCGATATCGGGATTCGCGCGAAGCGCCGGACTCATCACTACCGGGACGGCGTCGAGAATATCGACCTCGCCGCTCTGCAAGGCAAGCAGTCGCGGCTGGATGTCCGAATAGAACTTGAATTCGATGCGATCCGGCAGCGCCTTCGGACCCCAGTAGTCGGGATTGCGGACGAATGTCGCGCCTTCCCGCGGCCGATAACCTTCCAACCGGAAGGGACCGGTTCCCATGAAGTCACCCTCGTAAGTGCCGCGGTAATTCGCGGGCAGAATTACCGCATTGTAATTATCAATGGAAACCGCGTAGGGAAAATTCCCGTTGGGTGTGTCGAGATGAAAAGCCACGGTGTATTCGTCGACTTTGCGCGTGCCGCCCTTCGACAACAGCCCCTTGAATACCGAGAGCGCGTTCGATGCGCCCGCGGGATCGGACAGCCGGTCAAAACTCGCCACCACATCCTCGGCGCGCATCACCTGGCCATTGTGAAACTTCACCCCCCGGCGCAGCCTGAAGGTCCAGACGCTGCCGTCGTCGTTGTGCGACCAGCTCTCCGCCAGGACGGGTTTGAGCGTGAGATCCGGCTGCGTGACGCAGAGGAATTCGGCGACCTGGAATATCAGCTGATAGCTGCCGCTGTCGTTGACCAGGATGGGATCGATCGCGCCGTGCGGCATCGCGACCGCGGCCTTCACCGTGGCGCCCGCTGCTCCCTCGGCCGCCGCGCGGCGCGCGGCAAATCCCAGCCCCGCGGCGGCGCCGAGCGCGCACAGCACCGGCCAACCGATACCCAGCCGCGTGGCGTGCCGCAGAAAAGCGCGCCGGTCGATCCTTGCCACCAGCAGCTCATCGAGCAAGGCATTCTCGACGTCCCCCAGCGGACGCCTGGCAGCGTCGATGGCTTTGCCCGGCCTCAGCACGCGCCGGCGGCGCTCAATCTCTGTCGCCCGGATTGACGCCCATCAGCTGGCGTCGCGCGTAGTGCAAATGGCTGGTGACGATGGCCACCGCCGTCTCGGTGTCGCGCGTACGAATGGCTTCGTAAAGCGCTGCGTGCTGCTGATTGTATTCGGCGATGCGTTGCGGAGTCAGAACCTTGTCTTTCATGGCGTTCCACTGGCTGTGGGTGCGCACCGCATTGATCTGACGGTAGACCCAGACCATGAGCGGATTGCGTGTCGCCTCGGAGATCAGCTGATGGAATTCCTCGTCCCACAAGGTAAAGCTCTCGCTGTCGGTGCTCGAGGCCTCCATGCGCGCGATCGCGCCGTCCAAGCGCGCAATGTCCTGACCGCTGGCGTTGAGCACCGCGAGATGCACCATTTTCGGCTCGATCCCCAGCCGCACCTCGATGAGCTCGAGCGGGCTCGTGAGCTCGGCGATGCCCTCGCTGTCACCGGGGCCGCGGAAGTTGACGAAAGTGCCTGCACCGAGTCGCCGGGTCACGAGCCGTTCGGCTTCGAGCCGGTTCAGCGCGGTGCGGATCGTGGCGCGCGACGCGCCGAAGGAGGATGCGAACTGTCGCTCCGCCGGAAGCTTCTCGCCGTGCGCGTAACGTCCGCCCAGGATCGCTTGCCGAAGTTGCGCGGTAATCCACCAGGAGCCAGCCACCGGATCCGTGATGACCGCCTCCGTACGATCGCCAGTGCCGGCCGCTTCCGTGCGATCGCCGGTGGTCTCACCAATTTCAGCCATCGCGACCGCCTGGGCGAGGATTGGCGCAATTTTGGTTTGAAATCGGCACAACCCTATGTGACACTGACGCCGCGCTGAGTCAAGCCCCCTGACGTCACGGTGCCGCGCGAGCAACGCCGGCCACGGAGTGTTTTGCGATGGCATTTCCCTTAAGTACCAAGTACCTGGTGATCGGCGCCGGAATTCACGGGCTGAGCACGGCGTGGCATTTGGCGGAGACGCTGCGCCGCAGCGGCCGTGGCGGCGGCAGCGACATCCTGGTGGTCGATAAGTCGCGTATCGCGGCCGGCGCCTCGGGGATCGCCTGCGGCGTGATCCGCAATAACTATTACCAACCGGCCATGCGCCGCCTGATGGCGCACAGCGTTTCGGTCTGGGAGAGCGACCCCGCAGCCTTCAGCTACCACCCGGTCGGCTATATGCAAATCAGCCCGGAGGTCATGCACGAGCAGGTGGCGAGTATCGCCAAGCAGCAGAGAGAGATCGGCTACGAGTCGGTCTTCATCGAGGGCGCCAAGGAGTCGACCGACTACATGAAAGGCCTGTTCGACGATTGGCAGGCCAAGGGCATCACCTCGGTGCTGCACGAAAAGAGAGGCGGCTATGCGAACAACGGCGCTTCGATCCGCGGGCTCGCGCAGAAGGCCGAGCAGGAAGGCGTGAGGATTCTCACCGGCGTGAAGGTCACGGGCTTCAAGAAGGACTCGAGCGGTGCCGTGCAGACGGTGCTCACCGATCAGGGGAACATCAGTTGCGACGCCGTCGTGGTCGGCGCCGGCCCCTGGATCAAGCAGATTTGGGACATGCTGGAGCTGCCGGCCGCGATTACGATCAAGGGGCGCGACGGCAAAGTCCATGAAAACGTGCCCATGTGGACCTTCTGGTCGCTGCAGGAAGGCACGCTCGGCGTCGATCCTCTGCTACAGCGCACCAACGACGGCAAATTGCCGCCGGTGATCCACGTCGACACGGACGCGACCCTCTATTCTGATCTCGACCACTCGGTGATCACGGATCGCATCTGGGGGATTTACTACAAGCCGGATTTCAATTTCGGCGGCGTTCAGGGCGGCGCCATGCCCTTCAAGGTGAAGGCGGACCCCGCCGAGGTGAAGATCGATCCCTACGGCCCGGAATCGCCGGACTTCGTGGTCGGAGAGGATTTTGCCCGCATGTGGTGCTCGGCGCTCGCCTTCTGTCAGAAGCGCTTCGAGGGAAAGCTCCCGCTTTTCAAAAAAGAACCGTCCGGCGGCATCGGCTCCTTCACCGCCGATAATTTTCCGGTCTTCGACCGGTTCTGCGGCAATGTCTTCGTAGTTGCCGACTCGAACCACGGGTATAAGATGATCGGCGTCGGCCAACTCGTGGCCGGCGAAATCTGCGGCCGAGCGAGCGATCTCCTGGAGCCGTTCCGCTTCTCGCGTTTCGCCGAGGGCAAACTGCACCCGACCTCCAACAGTCCGTTTCCATGGAGTTAGTATCTCGCGTGCGCAGCCGGCGAAAGTCACGGCTTTCGCCGGCGGCAACGAAGCTAGCGCGAGTTTGTCGATATAAACCCGCGCTAGTGTCCGAAAAAGGGCCGCAGGCCACTTTTTCCAATCAACAAGGGGATCGCGATGACTGATTTGGAAGCCCATGTAAATGCGCCGGGCCGCGCCGATCTCGTCAAGCAAGTGCGGGAAAAAATCAACCAGCTCGGCATCCAGTACATCTACTGCCAATTCGTTTCGGTAACGGGGCGTATCGTCGGCAAGGGCATCCCCGCCGATCATTGGGAGGGAGTGGCCGAGCGCGGCTTCCAGCTGGTCTACGGCTCGACCGCCAATCTGTACGTCGATCGCCATAAGAATTACATCGGCTACGGTGCCGAGGCCTCGGAGCTGGTCGGCATTCCTGATCCAGAGACCTTCGTGCAGCTGCCCTGGGACAAGCGGCTTGCACGGGTTTTCTGTACCTGCTTTCGCAACCGCGAGGAGAAGGAGAATCCCGGCGGGCACTTGAGCTCCGATTGCCGGGGGAACCTGCGCATCATCCACGAGGAATTCAAGAAAGCGCACAAGGGGCTGCACCTTCGCCACGGCTGCGAGCCCGAGATGATGTGGCTCAAGAAAGGCGCGGACGGCCTGCCCGATGGGGGCTTCTCCAAGCCCAACTGCTATCACATCGATCAGTTCGAGTCGCTCCGTCCGGTCTTCATGCGAGTGATCGAGTATGCGCGCGCCATGGGTTTCGACATGATCCAGGGCGACCATGAGGATGCGCCGGGTCAGCTCGAGCTCAACTGGATGTACGACGACTGTCTGCGCACTTCGGATCGGCTCACCACCTATCGACAGATCTGCGCCCAGGTCGCGCGCGAGTTCAACCTGATCGCCTGCTTCATGTCGAAGCCGTTCATGGGCGTCTCGGCGTCCGGTTGCCATCACAACCTGTCTTTGTGGCGGGGCGGCGAGCAGAAGCTGAACAAGCTAGGGGCCGACAGCCTGCCGGGTCTCGAGGACAACTTCACCTATCTGAAGGGCGGGGAAAACACTTTTCAGCCGGTGGGCGGCGATCCCAAACCCGGCCCGATTGGTCTCCACTGCATCGGTGGCCTCATCAAGCACGTGGGTGCGCTGACCGCGATCGGGTCATCGACCGTGAACTCCTATCGGCGGCTCTGGGACACGGGTTTCTGGGCGCCCGTTTACGCCGACTGGGGTTATCAGAATCGCACCTGTGCGCTGCGGATCTCGGCGCCGGGGCGGTTCGAATACCGATCGGTCGATTCGACGGTGAACCCCTATTTGATGGCGGGCGCCCTTCTCAGGGCGTTCGACGACGGCATCAATCACAAGCTCGATCCGGGCGAACCCGAGGAGCGCAATATCTACGTCGCCATGGCGGCCGGGAAGAAAGTGAAGAAGCTGCCCATGTCGCTCGGCGAGGCGCTGGCCGAGCTCGACAAGGACGAAACGATCAAGTCGGCCATGCCGGACGAGATGTACCGGGTGTTCACGCATTACAAGCGCGACGAATGGGAGAAGTTCATGTCCACCGTGACGGATTGGGACCTGAAGCAATACTGGGACTATTTGCCCTGACGGCAGCGGCTCAAATAAATGGCCTGCGGCTCGAGTAAACGATAGGAGAGCACATCATGTGTGGAATCGCCGGACTGATTCATCGTGGCCGGACCGGAGACGTCGGCCGGGAGATGACCGCGATGCTCAAGTCCCTGAAGCACCGCGGGCCGGACTCGACCGGCTACGCGCTTTACGGCAAGCCGCACGGCAAGGAGCTGGTGGTACGCTTCAAGGTCGCGGAGCAAGACGAGATGTCGAAGGGATTCAAGATTCATCAACAGGTCAAGGATCGTCACGCCGAGGTGCGACGCCGTCTCGAAGAGCTCGACGCGAGGATCATCGATGATGCCGAGGCGACCGAATATGCCTACCGGCTGCGCATCGAGTACGACGGCGATCTACGACGCCTCGCGAACTACATCGAGGACGTCGAGGGCGCGGAGATCCTGTCGATCGGCCATGGCCTCGAGCTGATCAAGGACTTGGGCGATGCCGATCGGGTCTCCGGTCAGTATGCCTTGAACGGCTTCGTCGGCACGCATGCGATCGGCCATACCCGCATGGCGACCGAATCGGACGTCGACATCCGCTCGGCCCATCCTTACTGGGCTTATCCCTTCGCCGACGTCTCGGTGGTGCACAACGGCCAGCTCACGAGCTACTGGAACGGCCGCCGCGCGTTGGAGCGGCGCGGCCACCGCTTCGTGTCGAATTGCGACTCCGAATTGATCGCGGTCTATCTGGCCGACAAGATGGCCGAAGGCGCGACGCTCGAGGACGCCATGAAGGGTTCGGTCGAGGAGCTCGACGGCGTCTTCACGTACCTGGTCGCAACCTCCGACAGCTTGGGAATGGCCAAAGACGTGATGGCGGCGAAGCCCATGGTGCTCTACGAGAGCGACCGGTTCATTGCGCTGGCGTCCGAGGAGGTGGCGATACGCAGCATCTTCCCGCACGAGATCGATACCTTCGACCCTTACGAGGGCGAGGTCCGCGTCTGGAAGAGCTGAAACTCATCATCAACTTCGAGAGAAATCATGGCAGTCACGACAAAAGCGACCGAATTTGGAATGCACACCGAGCAGCTCGCCGGGCGTTCCCAGCAGCGCTTCTTCCACTCCGAGGAGCAAGAGCGATTCACTTATCCTCAGGCCTTCGAAGTTGATTTCAAGAAACGCACTCAATTCGACGCGGGTCCCTTGAGCACCAGGGAAGTCAATTTGAAGCTGCGCGAGCTGATGAGCCAGGGCTATGGTTCCATCGTCATGAAGAACCCCGGTGCCAAGCATTCTCTCGCGGTCGGAATCCTCAATCGACTCGACTTGACGATCGAAGGCAGTCTCGGCTACTTCGGGTGCGGCTTGATCGATGGACCGAACATTCACGTCAAAGGCCGGGTCGGCTGGTCCTGCGCCGAGAACATGCTCGCCGGGACGGTGACGATCGACAAGAACGCGGGCTCGACCTTCGGTGCGGCCTTGCGCGGCGGCGATCTCGTCTGCAAGGGCGACGTCGGCGCGCGCGTGGGCATCGACATGAAGGGCGGCACGATTCTGGTGGGCGGGCGCGCGGGTGCCTTCTGCGGCTTCATGATGCAGCGCGGGCGCATGGTGATCCTGGGCGACGCCGGCAAGAACCTCGGCGACTCGATGTACGACGGCACGATCTACGTGGGCGGGAAGATCGATGGGCTCGGCGTCGATGCGGTACCGGCCGAGATGACCGACCTCGATGTGCAATGGTTGGAGCGCAAGCTCAAGAAGTATGGTCTCGAGGCGCCGAAGGGCGCCAAGAACATGCAAAAGATCTGTGCCGGCCGGCAGCTTTGGAACTACGACAATCTCGAGCCGGCCGAAAAGAAGCTCATCCTCTAAGATGTTTTGAGAAAGGAACAGCGATATGGCGAAGGTAAAGAAGGCGCCCACCCCGGCGACGACGACGAAGAAGAAGCTCAGCCGCAACACCAATGTGCTCGGCGAGAGCTACATCTTCCCGCCGCACGTCATCGACGACATTCACATCAAGGCTCAGCTCGGCCGCTATCGCATGCGCGGCTTCTCGCTGTTCAAGAAGATTCCCAGTTGGGACGATCTGACATTCTTACCCGGCACGTTGACCCGCTTCGTCATCGAGGGCTATCGCGAGAAGTGCGAAACGAAGACTGTCATCGGGCCGCGCGCCAAGCGTCCGCTGGTTCTCGACATTCCGATTTATATCACCGGCATGAGTTTTGGCGCGCTCTCCTACGAAGCGAAAATCGCGCTCGCCCGCGGCGCGACCATGGCAGGCACCGCGACTTGCTCCGGCGAAGGCGGCATGATTCCGGACGAGCGCCGCTACTCATCGAAATGGTTCTATCAGTGCATACAGTCGCGCTACGGCTTCAATCCGAATCATCTGCGGCTCGCCGATGCCTGCGAGTTCTTCATCGGCCAGGGCTGCAAGGTCGGTCTCGGCGGTCATTTGATGGGGCAGAAGGTGACGGATCAAGTCGCGGAAATGCGCTCGCTGCCGGCCGGTATCGACCAGCGATCGCCCGCCCGCCATCCGGACTGGCTCGGGCCCGACGACCTCGCCCTCAAGATCGAGGAGGTTCGCGAGGCCACCAATGGGGAGATCCCGATCCAGCTGAAGTTGGGTGCTGCCCGCGTCTATGACGACGTGCGCATGGCGGCCAAAACCGGTCCGGACAGCATCTACATCGACGGCATGGAAGGCGGCACCGGCGCAGGTCCGCACATTGCAACCGAGGAGACCGGGGTCCCCGGCATCGCGGCGATCCGTCAGGCGCGCAAAGCACTCGACGACGTCGGCAAATCGGGCGAGATATCGCTGGTCTATGCGGGCGGCATCCGTAATGGCGGCGATGTTGCGAAGGCCCTCGCGCTGGGAGCGGACGCGGTCGCGATCGGCCACTCGGCCCTGATGGCGCTCAACTGCAACAAGGATATCCCGGAAGCCGACTACGAGAAGGAGATCGGAGTGGAGGCGGGGCATTGCTATCACTGCCATACCGGCCGATGCCCTGTCGGTGTGACCACACAGGATCCGGTGCTGCGTAGACGCCTCGATCCGGATGGCGCGGCGGAGCGCGTTTACAACTTCCTCCACACTCTCGCCATCGAATGCCAGATGATGGCGCGCGCCTGCGGCAAGACCAACGTGCACAGCCTGGAGCCCGAGGATCTCGCCGCGCTCACTATGGAGGCGTCGGCGCTCGCCATGGTGCCACTCGCCGGATCGCAGCACACGGTCGGTCGACCCGACATGACTCGCTACTGAGAGAGGGGAGAGACCCATGGCCAAAGTAGTCAAGCTCAGCAAATATGCGCAAGCGAAAAAGTCGGCGGCGAGACCAAAGTCGACCGCCAAGAGCGCGGGCAAATCCGCCAAATCAAACGGCGTCAACGACATCGATCACTTCATCAAGACTCAAGGCCTCGACACGCGACGCGAGAAAGAGATCGGTCAGCACATCGGCTACCGCTACGACGTCAATCTCGTACCCGACTACGGCCGGCTCACGCCTTTCCTCAAGAAGTACATGGAGACCATGGGCTGGTCCGATTTGAACTGGCTCGAGGACGTGCACTTGGGGTACGAGGAGGGCAGGGCAGCGGTATTTGACCGCAACATCAACGGTTGGGTCACGGTGCCCGAGGATGTCAAGCTTCCCGACAACCAGCAGGACCGCGACATGCTGGCGCGCGAGCTCTTGATCAAGTTCCAGATGTCACCGCGCCATCCGATGGTCGATCTCAACAAGGCATATCGCAAGTTCTGATCCCGGCCTCAGCCGGGGTCGCTTCGATAGCCCGCCGCATGGCGCCAATCGGGGCGAAACGAGAGAATCTCGACGCCGCCCGGCATATGGGAGTTGAACATCCGGTTGTGCCAGTAGGTCGCCTGATAATGCGGGCTGCGCGCGGCGAGCTGCGCGACGGCGCACGGGATGCGGTAACCCTGGCTGTACTGTTCAAATTCGAGAATGCAGTGCCGCTCCTCCGAGAGCTGTGCGGCGAGGCTCGAGCGCGGTCCGAAGAGCGCGGTCATCTGATCTCCGAAGCGCGCCGGCTCCTGAAAATAGCTCCCCTGAAGAATCTCGACCATCCTGTCGCAACGTTCGTTGGGATCTTGCGACTTCGAGTACTCGTAGCGAAACAGCTCGGTGGTGTTTTCGGGCTCGGATTCGACGATGAGCATGATGATGCCCGGAGCAAGCTCGTTGCGCGCGGTGGCGTCGAAAGCGCGCGCGCACATCCCGGAAGAGGGTCTGCCGCCATCTTGCCGCGCCGCCAACTGTCTGAGCCGGCATTGCCAGCCGATGAATTCGCGACACAGCGCCTCGGCGGCGGGTTGAGTGAGCAGGACATTGTCGGACTGGCGGCCCATCGTCTAGCAGTTCTCCTGTGATGTTCCAACGATACCAAACGAGACCGGAGATCCCTATGTCGATTCGGCACATCTTGGCGGCACTTCTTGCGGCGGGCGCGATTGCCACGGTCCAGGCGGCCGTCGCCGCCGACTACCATCCGATCATCCCCGATGCCGGCGACAAGGTCATCACCCTGACCGGCCATGATCTGACGATCGAGGACGTCGTCGCGGTCGCGTGCCACGGAGCACAGGTCAGATACAGTCCGGAGGCGATTCAGCGCGCCGCCGACGGCGAGGCGCTGCGGGCCGAGGCGGGCGCGGAAAACATTCCGGTCTATGGGCTCAATCGCGGCGCCGGCGCGATGCGCGAGGTGGCGGTCAAGCGCGACGAATTCGTGCAGTTGTCGACGGCGCGAAGCGGCGCCAAGGAAGGAGTGCTTCCCGAAGTGGCGGATGAGGATCTGGTCCGCGCCTTCCTCGTGATCCGCGCGAACTCCGTGCCCTTGGAGGCGTCCGGACCGGAATTCATGCAGCACTTGGTGGACCTTTTGAATAAGCGCGTGACGCCGGTCATGTATTCGCGCGGCACGCTGGGGGAGGGCGACCTGTTCTTGACCAGCAATTTCCTGGCGACCCTGGTGGGGCGTGGCGATGCCTACTATCGAGGCGTGCGGATGAACGCAGCCGCCGCGCTCGAGAAGGCCGGACTCAAGCCGCTCACTACGCGCATCGGCGGCGGTACCAGCAATGCCTACGCTGATGCTCTGGCGGCGCTGCTGGTCGCCGATGCACGGCGGATGCTGGAATGGGCAGACCTCATCCACGCGATGGATAAGCTCGGCATGAATTCCAGCGTCACACCGCTGGCGCCGGGGGTCCAGGAAAAGCGGCCCTTCAAGTGGGTCGCGTGGGATGCGGCGCGATTGATGGACATGCTGAAGGGCAGTTATCTCTTCGAGGACGATCCCAAGCGCATTCTCCAGGACCCGGAGAGCATGCGCGCCTCTTTCATCCGACAAGGCTCGGCATGGCAGGCTTGGGCGGCGCTGCGCGACAACGTCGTGGTCCAGATCAATTCCGGCGAGCAAAATCCCGTGGTGCTTCTGGATGCATCGCCGAGCGATTCCTGGGAGCTGTCGACCCCGCAATTCATGAAGTATTACGTGAAGGGCGGGCCTTTGAGCCACGGCCGCCACGGCTATGTGCTTTCGACGGCCAACTGGGATCCCTACCCCATGGCGAACGAGATCGAAGCCTTCACCATCGCGATTGCCAACATGGACGCCGCGATTGCTCAGCGAATCGAGCGCTTCAACGATCGGGGACCGACACCCTTCTTCACCGGGATCAATCCGAAGGACGTACTGACGCCCGAGCAACTGCGCTTATCTCCCAGCCTGACCGAGCCCTATTTCGCCTTCATGGACGTGTGGGCCGAGATACAGGCGGACGCCCAGTCGGTGACCCCGGAAGGCAATGCGTCCGATTTCGGTGTCGCCGACATCGAGGCCTTCACCCGGCTGAAGGCGGTGCGCGCACGGCAGGTAGTGGACCTGACCACGCAGCTGTTGGCTTACGACTTGCTGACCACGACCTACTGGCTCGACGTACGCAAGGCGGAGGATCCCAAGCGTAATTTTGCAGCGGCACCGACGGGCGCCTGGGTTGCGTTCCGAAAAGTGTTGCCGTGGCAGGAGGAGGTCGACCGCCGGCCCGATGTCCCTTATGGGGTGGTTGCGTACGAGTTCCTGAAGCAAACACCGGCGGCGAATTTCTATGCCGCGGGCCCGGCCATGCCGGCGACTGAATCGATGGCCATGCCCCGCGAGATGGAAATCCGATGAGCATCAAGTCCGAATGCGCGGTAGTCGGTACAGCGCTACCATGGGTCAATAGACGGCGAGTCGATGCGTGACGGCGACCACCAGAACCCCCGCGGCGAGAACCACGAAGGGCCAGATGCCGGCCCGTTTGAACGAGCCCTCGGCATACTCGAGATCCGCGGCCATTTCCGCCGGGAAGCAGCCCTTGTCCTGAATGTAGTGCCGGTAGATGAACACCGGAATGATCAGCGAGCAGAACAACAGGGCGATGCCGAGCGTGCCGGCGCCGTAAACATCGGTGCCGAAACCCATGAAGGCTAGATTCACGAACGATAGGCAGGCACCCACGGCCAGAATCCAATTTGGCGCGCGCCAGGGACGTTCCTGAGTCGGCCGGTCGAGACGGTGTATCCAGCCGGCATTCAAGTTGAGGAAATTGAAAATCATGTAGCCCACGTTGGAGGCGCCGATGACGAACACCGAATCGGACATCAACAGCAGAACCAGATTGAAGCAAAGATCGGTCATCATGGCATTCGACGGTGCGCGATGCCGGTTCACCTTGGAGAGATACTTGGGCAGCCAACCGTCAACCGACGCCTGATACAGCGTGCGTGACGACCCCGCCATGGAGGTGATCAACGACAACACCAAGGCCAGGACCAGCATCACCACGACGATCGCGCCGACCAGACGGCCGGCGTGAACCATCTTCGACATGACGGCCGCCACGCCCATGCCGCTGTAGATGTCTGGCGACAGCATGCCCGCGAGCCCCAAGAAGCCCTGGAATGCGAATGGCACCAAGGTATACACGACGACGCAAAGCAATCCGGAGTAGAAAATCGCCTTGAACGTATCGGTTTTGGGATTCTTCAACTCCGAGGTGTAACAAACGGAAGTCTCGAACGCGTAGGTAGACCAAGCGGCGAGGAACATGCCGCCCGCGATCACCGTGACGCCGGCCATGTTCCAGGTACCGTTGACGACCTTACCGAGGCTGTCGTGCGCGAGAGGCAACAACGGGAAGAAGTTGGCCTTGACCATATCGCCTGTCAGGATCGGCACCACGCCGATCAGGATCAGCGGAATCATCGCCGAGATGCCGAGGATCTTCGTCGTATTGGCCGAGCGCAAGATGCCGCCATCTTGGATGGCCTTGACGGAAAACAAGATCACCGCGCCCAGCAAAAACACGCCGTTGATGCGCAAGCTCAAGCCGCTGCGCAAGAATCCGAGATCGAGCAACGTCAGCTGCCAGGTGTTGACCACGGAGTCCGGTGCGAACAACCCGGTCAGGATATACCCCGCTGCGAGCGCCGAGCCCGTGGCCTGCACCGGCGACCAGGCGAACCAATTGCACCACACGGACAGGGGAGCGATGATTTTGCTGTACCTGACCCAGGCGATCGCGCCGTACACCGAGGTGCCGCCGGATTTGTTGGGGAACAATCCTGCGATTTCGGCGTAAGTAAACGACTGAATAAATCCCAGGGCGATCGACGCAGTCCAGATGATCCACGACAGCTTGCCGACGGTCGCCGCTACGGCACCGATCGAAAACAGCACCAATGGCGGGACTCCGCTCGCCACCCAGAATGCGCCGGTCCAATCGATGCCGCGCTCTAGCCCTTCGGTCTTGGCGACGCTCGCCCCGGCGGTGCTTTCTACCGCGGCGCTCATGCTCGGCCTCTATTCATGCGCTGCGCGAAGCGCCTCAAAAACAACGGCGCGACTCCTCGGTGATTTCAGATAGATCTCCCATGACGGAAATAAATAACACGCTAGTTACTGTAGTGCAAATCAATTGCGTGCAGTGTAAATTGCCTCGGCACGGGCTCTCATCGAAGCATCAACAGGGAGGTCCGCAGTGCCATGGCGGCGCGTCGGTCCAAGCATTCCATCCTGTCGCCGGCGGCCACGCCGAGCGCCACCGCGCCGAGTGTCGGCAGACAACTCGGCGCCGTCGCGCGCCGCGTGCGCGAGACCCAGGGGCTGACCTTGACCGATGTCGCGGCCAGCGCCGGAGTCAGTGCGGGGATGCTGAGCAGGCTCGAGACCGGCCGCGTCATGCCGAGTCTGCAAACATTGGTCGCCTTGGCCGATGCGCTCGGTGTGAGACCGGCGCTGCTCTTGCAGGACGTAGGCGGGGGCGAGGAGGGTGCGCAGCGGGTCGCGGCGGGCCAAGGACTCGAGGTGGTGCGGCGGGGTACTCGGCGCGGTCACACCTATCACCTGCTGGCCGCGCAGCGCGGTCCGAAAAAATCCTTCGAGCCGTTTCTCATCACATTGACGGATAAGAGCGAGGTGTTTCCGGGCTTCCAGCATCCCGGCACCGAGTTTCTCTATATCCTCGCAGGATCGCTCACCTATCGCCACGGCAGCCATAGCTACCCGCTCGGCCCGGGCGACTCTCTCAGTTTTCGCGGCGTGGTGCCGCACGGTCCGGAGTCTCTCGGAAAAGTGCCGATCCGAATGCTGTCGATCATCATTTACGAAGAGGGCTAGGAGTTCGAGAGCCCTTTCATCCTTGACCTCAAGTTCTGTTGAGGTTGTAGCGTAGCCCCATCTCACCGGCAACCTTGGCGATCCATGACGAGATTCCAGCGCACCGCCGCCGCAGAACCCCTGGGGTCCGCGCGGTTGGTCGCGCGCTTTCTCCTGCTTTGCGTCGGCGTGTGGTTGCATTCTGCGGACACGCTGGTGACGGCCACCATCGCACCCAGCATCGTCCTCGAGATCGGCGGCGTCGAGCGCATCAATTGGATGATCACCCTGTATGAGGTGGGCGCGATCATTGCCGGTGCCGCGACGGGAATGTTGTGCGGACGCCTTGGGGTAAAGCGCTTGCTGATCGGCGCCACTCTGCTTTACGGGGCCGGCTGCCTGATGGCGGCGCTTGCCGCGGGCATCGCAATGGTCGTGGGCGGGCGCTTCATTCAAGGGCTGGGCGGGGGCATGTTGCTTTCTCTGTGCTACCTCGCCATTCACGCGTGGTTCGCTCCCGCCTCGTGGAACCGTCTGTTCAGCGTCGTCGCCCTGATATGGGGAGCGGGTTCCTTGTTGGGTCCTCTGATCGGGGGCGTCTTCGCGAATCATTACACGTGGCGCAGCGCATTTTGGTTTTTCGCCGTTCAGGCCGGTTTGCTGGTATGGATGGCGGCCCTGTGGTTACCCGCAGACGCGCCACAGAAAAACGCCGCGGGCGGATGGCCTTTCATGCCCTTGATCGTGCTTTCCGCCGCGACCTTGATCATTGCGGAGGCTGGCGTGCTCACCCAAGCGGGTGTCTCGATCATCGGATGCCTGTCGGGTGCGGGTCTTCTCTATGTGGCCGCTCGTCTGGACCGGCGATCGCGCGTCAAGCTGCTGCCGTCGCAGCTCTTGGACCTTAGCCACCCGGTCGGCGCCGGGCTCATGATGGTGTTCGCGCTGTCCACGGCGACCACGGGCTTCTGGGCGTATGGCCCTTTGATCCTCAAGACCGTGTTCGGCATCAATCCCCTCATCTCCGGGTACATTCTGGCGGCGGAGGCCTTGGCGTGGAGCCTCGCAACGATGGCGGTTTCGAACGCCGCGCCGTCGGCGGAGATACTGCTCATCCGCGGGGGAGCGAGCATCGTCGCGGTCGGGGCCGCCGGCTTCGCGATTGCCGTGCCCTCGGGATCGCTCGCGGGCATGGTCGTCTGCGCGTGCCTGCAGGGTTTCGGCTTTGGCCTGTGTTGGCCGTCGATCGTGCATCGGACAGTGCGCTTTTGCGACGCGGAGGAGCAGTCCTTGGGCTCGGCTTCCCCCTCGACCATTCAACGCATCGGGTACGCATTGGGAACCGCCGCCGCCGGAGTTCTCGCCAATCTCTCCGGGCTCGGCGAAGGCATGTCCGTTGCTGCCGCCAAGGCCGCCGGCTTTTGGGTGTTTGCCGGATTCATCCCGATTCTTCTCGCGGCCTTGTTTTGCGCCTGGAGGTTTACGAGAGAATTCACGCGGCCCTCTGCGGAGAGCGCGAGCGGCGCGGCCGCCGGCGAGGAGTTCGTGCACCCGCCACGAAGCAAATAGATTAGGCTATGCCGCTTCTGTTGGCGTCTGGTGAAGGGACCTCGCGAGAGAGGAGCCGCAGGGAGTCGTCGATGAAGGGGCAACGCGAATCCGATCTGTTGCGGAGAAAACCGACGCGGGCGACGTTGAGCGACGTGGCGCGCGAAGCGGGCGTGTCGATCATGACCGTCTCGAATTTCGTGCATGCGAAGCCGGTCAGACTCAAGACGCGCAAGGTCGTCGAAAAAGCACTGGCCCGGCTCAATTACCGCCCGAACGTGAGCGCGAGGAGCCTGCGGCTTTCGGAAGCGTATTCCGTCGGCATCGTGATAGCGGATAGCGACCCGGCGTACCTCGACGACCCGTTCATCTCGCGTTTGGTCAGCGGTTTGAGCAATTATCTGAGCAGTCTCGATTACACGCTCGACGTGCAAGGCATCGCGCCGGAACGATTCGAGAGCGCGACCATCCTCCGGAAGGTCGGAAACGATGCGCTATGCGCGATTTTGTGCGGACCGAAATCTTTGCGAAGGCAGCACTTCGCCTACCTCAACCGCCTGGGGCAACCCATCGTGGTGTTTCGGGAAGTTTTCCAATCTCCTTCCCCCCAAGTGGCGGTGGTCGGACAAGACGATCTGTCCGGCGGACAGCAGCTGGGCCGGCATTTGCTCGAGAAGCGCCCGCGCTCCGTGGTATTCGTTCGACCGGCCTTGGATTGGTGCGCCGTCGAGCGGCGCGAGATGGGCCTGCGCAGCATTTTCGCGAGCGCAGCGCCCGCCACCGACGTCACGACGCTGGTTTCGACCTCGGAAAGATTCGACGATGTGCTGCGAGTCGTCAAAGACCATCTCGCCAAATGCACGCCCGATGCGATCGTCGCGGCCACGGATTCGATGGCCGCGGCCGCCCTGAAGGCCTGCGAAAGCTCCGGGTTGCGCGTACCCAGGGACTTGGCGATTGCGGGTTTCAACGCCTTCGACGTGTATCGCCACACCTCACCCACGATCACGACGGTCGTCTCGCCCGCCTTCGAGATGGGCCGTCATGCCGGGGAGCTGCTCATCGAGCGCTTGCAGACCGGCGCATTTTCGAAACGCCGAGTGGTGTTGCCGGTCCAGCTGCAGGTCGGTGAATCCACTGGCTGAGAGCGTCCGCGGGGACGTGCGCGGCCCCGAGGTGCCGGGTGCCGATACCGCGTCGATCGATTACGAGGACGCCCCGCTTCGACGCTTTCATGTTCGCGTCTGCGTCGCGAGCACCGGCGGCGTGTTTGCGGACGGGTTCGCGCTCGGGATCATCGGGATTGCGTTGAGCCTCGCAGCGCCCGAGCTCGTTTTGAGCGACGTGTGGCTCGGTCTTCTCGGCGGGGCGTCCTTGGCCGGACTTTTCGCCGGTGCGCTGCTCACGGGGCTAGCGGCCGATCGATTCGGGCGCCGGCCGATCTTCGCCCTCAACATGCTGATCGCGGGGGCGCTGTCCTTGATGCAGTTCCTGGTCGCTTCCCGCTCTGAATTGCTGTTGCTGCGGTTCGCCATCGGCTTCTTACTCGGCACGGATTATGTCGTGAGCAAGGCGTTGTTGACCGAATTCGTGCCGCGACGGCTGCGGGGACGAATGCTCGGCGTGTTGTCGGTTGCGTGGGCCGGCGGCTACGCCTGTGCCTATGCGGTTGGTTTCACGCTGACCGACAGAGGTCCCGGTGCATGGCGCTTCATGCTGCTCGCGAGTGCAGCGCCGTGCCTCTTGGTGTTCCCCTTGCGGATCAGCATGCCCGAGTCGCCGCTATGGCTGGTCAATCACGGCTTCAGGGAACGTGCGGAGCGCATCGTCGTGGCTAAATTGGGGCGCTCGATCCGCGTGCCTGAGAGAACCCTGGCAGCCCCCTTTCGGGCGGGTCGCTGGCGGCAATTATTTTCCACCCGCTGGCGCGTGCGTACCTTGATCGGCTGCACCTTCTTCGTGTGCCAAGTGATCCCATACTTCGCGGTCGGCACATTCGTCACGCAAGTGATGTCGGCGCTGCACATCCGGGGCGGGTACGCGGGGGGTCTCATTTATAACCTCGCGCTATTCCTGGGTGCGATCGCGGGACTCGCAATCGTGGATCGAATCCCGCGCCGCAGCTTTCTGATCGGCAGCTTTGCGGCCGCCGCTCTGACCATGCTCCCCTTGAGCGTGTGGCCGAATGTACCTCCGGTCGCCATGGTTTTGCTGTTCGCCGTATTCGCCGGCGTGCTTTCCGCAGCGTCGAACCTGTGCTACGTCTATCTGCCGGAACTCTTTCCGACCGATCTGCGCGCCTCCGGTATCGGACTGGCCATTGCCGCGAGCCGCGTCGGATCCGCCGCCAGCACTTTCCTCCTGCCGGTCGTGGTCGCAGTATTCGGCGTGCGCGCGGCGCTAGGGGCGTGCGTCGCGGTCTTGGCGGGCGGAGGCATCGCTTGCTATGCCTTCGCGCCCGAAACGCGGCACGCAAGTCTCGAAGCGCTCGATCTCGCGGCGGCGAGGCCGGAATAAAAAGGCGCGCGGCGGCGAGCGGGCACTCGGCCCGGCTTACACAGCACGTTGCGCTGCAATCCCGCGACGGGCAGCGCTTTACTTTCCGCCGAACTTGTAGCCGATTTTGAGGCCGAGCACCCGGGGACGCTGCGGAAATTCCGCCAGCACGAACTGGCTGCTGTTGGTCGACAGGCTCGAGTTCACGTTGAAAATATTCTGCCCGAAGAACTCCGCGGTCCATTGATCTTTTGCAACACCGAAAGAGGCGTCGTAGCTCGAATAGGCCGGCAAATCGTACGCCGGCACATATCCGGTGGCCGTGACACTGTGGGCCTGGTGCATGCCGCCCGCCTGCACGAAGGCGTTGTAGTCATTGAACGCCCATTCATAGCGAACACGGGCGTTGCCGCTGAATGGCGGCGAGTAGGAAGTCGGGCTACCCAGCGGGCCGTAGGGATTCGGAATCGAGGTGATGGGTTTACCGAAATTGACGCTGCCCGGATTGTTGTCGAATAGAAAGGGCGAATTGATCTGCGAGCTCGAGTTCCAGGCGGCCGAAGCCGTGAACGTCAGGCCGTGCGTCACGCGGGCGATGATGGAGGGCTCGACCCCCCTGACGCGGTAGCTCGGCCCGTTGGTCGAGAAAGCCAGGTTACCGAGGCCGCCTTGCGGGTCGAAGAACCCGGTCTGAGCATTGCTCCAGACTTCCTGATAGACCGCGCCGTTGAATTGGAGGCGATGATCGAGCCACTCGGTCTTCCAGCCGACCTCGTTGTTGGTCACGTTGTCGGGGACCGTGAAGGCCGGAATGCAGAACTGGTCTTTTCCGTCTGGGCCCGGCAGGTGGCACGAGGTGGTGCGATTGAATGCGCCGGCCCGAAAGCCCTGGGACCAGGTGTAGTAGAGCAGAAGATCGTCCGTGACATGCCAGGTCAGGTTTCCGCGCGCTCTGTTGCCGGACGGGGTCGTGCGGTTCGGGGCACGCGTCCCGACGTTGCCTCCATATGGATCTTTGCAGGGGCCGAAGTAGGTCGTCGGGCCCGGAGGGCCGTAGACACCCCCCACTTTGCAATAGAAGCTGCCCACATCGCCGCCGGGACCCTCGCTGTCATCGTACTTGAAGTGGCGAATGCCGCCCGTGATGGTCACGACGTGCGGGATGACATCGAAATCGACAGACGCGAATTCGGCCAGCTGCTTGTAGCCGCGCTCGATGTCGTCGAAAAAGCCGATGGGAGGGTTCGGGGTGAACGCCGGCGAGCCCGGCCACGGCTGGAGGGGCAAGAAACAGTCGGTGGTGAGCCCGGTTGGCGAGCAGAACGGCACGGTCACATACTTATAGTGGGTCTGGTCCACGATGTTGTATTTTTCCCAGTACACGCCCACGGTGCCCCGGATGCGCTTGTCGTCCGGCGTGCTCATGCGCAGTTCCTGGCTGTTGTGCGTGGTTCTCTCGACTTCCGTCCAGGTCGTACTCGGCGTGTAACACTTGCCGGTAGCGGGGTTTTTCGAGTAGCCCGCGCACTGGTAATAGAAGCCGACATTGCCGCGTGCGTAGTTCGTATAATCCTGCTGCTGGTCGACGTTGCGCACCAGGTAGGAACCACTGTAGATCAGCTTGAAGTCGTCGATGTTTCCGTTGACGACCAATGCGGTGTTTTCGAACTTATCCTTGTTGTACGACGGGTTGAACAAGTTCACCGACAGGGGCGGCAGCGGCTGGCCGCCGATCGGCTCGCCGATAGGGTTGAGCGCGGCGCCCTCCGTACCGCGGGGCATCTCGTAGAACACGCCCTGGGCGTCGATGTTCTGGTACGACTGCGTCAGCAAGGCGTTCCAGTCGTCGTTGATCTTGTACAGGACGCCCAAGCGGGCTCCCGTATAGGTCAGCGGATTGATGGCGTTCGCAACCTGGCTTGCGTTGTTGATCGAGACGCTGTTGGTCGGTATGACCCCGCCGTTGTAATCGACGGCGCCATGGTCGGTGGGCGCCCGCGTGAAGGTGGCCGGGAGGTTATTGATGTAGCCGCCCTGATGATCGCTGTAGATCACGCCGCGCACCGCCAACGTGTTGTCGATGAGCGGGAGGTTGAGCACGGCGGTGACGTTGCTATTCGGGTCGCCGTGGGCGGTGGTCCCATAGCCCGCGTCAACGCTGCCCTCGGTAACATCGATCTTCGGCTTGTTCGTGATGTAGCGCAACACGCCGCTCAATGCGCCGCCGCCGAACAGCGTACCTTGCGGGCCCTCGAGAACCTCGATGCGCTCGAGGTCGGCGGCATAGATGTCGAGGTTGCGGCCGGGGACCTGCCCCGATTGCTCGTCGAGATAAATGGC
>Ga0182030_10004119_pt1 | contig 30983 bp, 27 predicted proteins | sample 812S3MmetaG_FD_121299 | JGI IMG/M metagenome (GOLD analysis project Ga0182030, IMG submission 121299) | Permafrost microbial communities from Stordalen Mire, Sweden - 812S3M metaG (Illumina Assembly) | ecosystem: Environmental > Terrestrial > Soil > Wetlands > Permafrost | place: Sweden...
ATCTATACCAGAGCTACTAGCGGCCACCATTTTTTGTCCATTGTCTGAAACAGATACCGCTGTCCAGTAATTGTTAATATTTGGGTCAGCTATATTTGAGTCATCTGTCCAGTCTTTACCGTAGTCTGTAGAAACCCACAGAGGATTACCATTTGGGTCAACGCCTCCGCCATTAGTGCCGATTACTAAGTGACTACCATTGGAAGAACTTGCTACTGCACCGTATTCTCCATTTATTAAGTTTTGACCAGTTTGCTTAGTCCAATCGTATTGATTACTATCTGCAGAAACTTTGGATAAGGAAGAAAGAGATAAGGCCACAACGGACGTCATTGTTGCAGCTGCTAATAAGTGTCTTCCGGACCTATTCTCTGTTTTATTGACTATTTTAGTCATTTTTTTTCTTGCCGCCTTTTGTCTAATATAGAGTATAGAATAACAACCTACATAAACACAAGCGATTTATACTAGTTATCCTTCTGCCAAGCAAAAGATATAAACCGTTCTCCTTCTTCATAATCGGGTACATGTTTGCCGATTAACAACAAATTATCGAAGTTTTCTAGAACTACTTCTTCGGTAGGAAATGCCCAGGGGACATCATAATCTCTATAGGAGTCCAACTGAGGCTTCCTCATCCAATTAGAGTCTAAATTTGCCATACCGGGAACAATTCTATTTGTATCGGGGTTATCGTAGTGTTCTTTGGGCGAAACCTGCGTAGATAAGAAAAACCTCGACGAGAAAATACCATTAGGTTTTAAATGGTTATTAAGACTTATTGCCATATCCTTCCACCCTTTGGGGTAAGCAATACAAGCCATGCCTGCATCAGTAAGGATATTGTCAAATAGTTCATCGGTTTGATCAAAGTACTCTTGCCAATCCATGCAAATATAAGTAACACCGTCTTGTTTTAACTTATTTATCATTCCCCCTGAAAAATCAACCGCTGTTATGCTTGCAGCGATCTCTTTGGCTATTTCACAAAATGATGGAGTTACCCCGAGTATTAATGTCTTTCCGCCTTTTTTCAAATATTGTTTATGGAAAGCTATATCTTTTTCGTCAGGAACTAGAGGCGAGTTTACCTTCTCAAAGCCCTTTGACCGAGCGTTCCAAAAATCTAATTGTGTTGCGAGTTTAGTCATGTCTCTTTATATTATCCCCTGAATTCTCTTTCTCTAAGAGCTTTACTATTCTTTAAGACCTTCATTTCAATAGTACAAGTCTTACAGACACCACATTCTTTTATGATACCGTCCTTATATATTGGCGTCCTGCAAGACCAGGTTAGCTTGGCTAAATCTTTAGGTAAAGTTGCGTATACCTCTTCTTTAGTTAAATGAGAGAGCGGAAACATTTTAACCATTTTGTTGTGGTCTTTGCCGTCAAAGTAAAATGCGTTATGCATGGCTTTTGAGCGTTTAACTGCGTTTGAAGCCCCAGATGAAGCAAAATCGCTACCAGTAGCACCGAGCACTACTTTTTTTATTTCTGGATCCCTAGACGTCATGTAGCCTGTCATAAAACTAATAACCTCAGTATCAAACAAGAACTGATTACCGTAGTGTGGAGTATTAAAAGTCGATTCGCTTTTAGTAAATGGTGTCGAGTAATTAATGCTTAGATATTCCAAGATATCTTTAACCGCTTTAGCTTCCGCTACCCACCGGTATTCGACGTTTTGAATATTAATATGGTGGACATGAATTCGGCCATATTCTTTCGGGTCATTAATGACATGCAAAAGTGCTGCTGTAGAATCAATCCCACCAGATAACATAACTAAGGTACGCTTAACAGGAATCCTAATTTTTACAGTAGTTTTATTTGCTTCCAAACTAATCACCCCTAACATTCCACGTCGTGTCTGCGCGATATAACTATATTGATATCTACCAAAGCTATTGTAACTGTTAGTATGGGAAGCTTCCAGTAATTTATGCTCACTGCCAAGTTAAATTGTCGGCTCGATTTAAGAACTTAAAACCGAAAAGGTTCCTGACCGGCATGCTCAGCCACACATTAGTGTTATGCATTAACCGAATTAGTAACCGTCCTTTGCTGACGATGTTGTTGGTCCGTTTCAGCACGTTTTACCGTCTCTTTACTTGGTTTAGGCAACTTAATATATACAGTCGTACCTTTGTCTTTTGCTGACTCAAGAGTGATGTCTCCGTGCAACGTCTGGGCAACTAACTTAGCAACGTAGAGAGATAAACCGACTCCTTCATGGTCATAGGTTAGGGCGTTTCGTTCAGCTCTGGAGAATGGTTTAAATAACCTATCCATATAGCTCTTGTCTATTCCCTGCCCATTATCTTTTATGGAAAGTGAGATTGTATTAATTCCTGGCTGATAGCCAATAACAATTGCTCCACTTACTGGGCTAAACTTAACGGCGTTATCTAAGATTGGCGCGACAACTTTAGATAGCATGTTCGGATCAGCTAGAACTCTCTGGTCGGCAATACCCGGAGCATAGGAAACGCTAAGGTGCTTGGAGTCAATCTTACTATTGAGTGCGCTGGTAGCCGGCTGGAGCACACTAAGTAGGCTAATTATCCTGGTGTCGCTAAGAGGCGTTGAGTCGATCTCAAGGACGGTCTTTAGCTTATCTAGTATGGAGTGGTACTCACTGATCCCAGCGGCAATGCCCTTGCCGGCGGGGGAGTTAATATCTAAATCCTGGACGCTATCGTCTAAGGCAGTAAGAGGGTTTACGAGGGTTCGGTAGACATTGCCAATAATAGTCTGTCTGGAGTGATCGAGGTTTTGTTCTGTGGAGATTAGATTTCTAGTAGCGACATTCTTCTGATGCTGGATACGGTAGTATCTCAGGGCCCCGTAGAGGACTAATGAAAGGAGAATAAAGATAGCTATATGGGTAATCTGGGCCAAAGTAGAAGTCTTGATGTGCTTAGCCCCATGGTAGAAGAAGTCTATGAGGTAAACCAGTACTCCTATGGTTACGGCTAGTAACCAAAGACGTCTTCTAGCCTGGCCAATGATCTTGTCGGTAGTAGTACTCGTGCTGGAGACGGTGGCTTCACTACTAGTTGGGTTCAGGGTATTTAGGAGTTTCTTGGCGGCCTCAGAGATATCCTCAGTTTGGGACTGCAGGTTGGGAAGAATATCAAGCCCAAGGCTAGTAGAAGCTAGTAGCTCCACTCCACCCTGGAGTTTAGCTAAGGGAGTAGCCAGATAGTGGGTGGCCAGTTGTAGGAAAGTGTCTTTGGTTTCGGCTAGTTGTTTTTGTTCTTTCAGAAGACTAGTTCTAAATTGAACAGTTTTGGCTTCGCGGTAGGCTTGTCTGAGGGCCCAGATAGTCATGAGAAGAAGCAGTAGTAAGAGTAACCAAGGGAAACCAACGGCTACTGGTTCTGGAATCTTGTTGAAGATAACATTCACAAAGTGCGTAGTAGCAATAACCGAGTGGCCAATCACAGTCAGTGGGTTTGAGGAAGGTTTGGGAGGGGTGATCTTTGTTGGTGTAGTTGAGCTAGTATTTACTGGCGTAGGCGTAGAGTTGGCGCTAAATACTGCCTCAATCGTGTGAGCAGTAGTAACGTTAGTGAAGGTGTAGGTGGATATAGAGCCTTCGTTAGTTCCATCAACCAGCACTGAGTTAATTGTGTTATTTAAATCAGGTGTAATCGTGTAGGTCTGACTCGCGCCACTAACTACTGAAGTGTCGCCTGCTGGAGTTATTGATCCGTTGCCTTGTACTGAAGATGTGATAGTGTAGCTGGCCGGTTGTGGTGTCGGTGGTAGCGAAGGAGTCTTATGAGAAGGAGGAGGAGAATTAGCTACAAAATTTGCCGTAAAGAATAAATCTGAACTAATATTGCTGATTGTACATAGCTCCTGAATTCCAGATGGAGTACAGCTTACCTGGCCATTGGACGAGTAACCCCCGTAGTGATAACCATTACTAGGAGTAACTGTTATAACCTGGTTACATAGATGACTTATTGGCAACTCACCAGAAGGACTAACGCTACCGCCTGTGCCCGCCGAACTAGTTAAGATATCAGATGTTAAGCCGGGTTTGAAGCTCGTTAAGTAGCTGCCGCTATTACCATTATCGGCGGTCTCAGTATCACACCCACCGACGCCGCTAAAAGTTACTGTCCCATAGAATGGACCAGCCAAGTAAACGTTGCCGTTACTAGCTATGGCTACCCCGTTGCCCTGTGAACCGTACGTACTAGCTGAAGTGTCAAAGAATTTGGTGTAGGCATATGACCCATCGGAATTATATTTCGTCAAATAGGCGCTACTATTTACCATGGTCTGGCTGTCACTCCCGCCGATGCCGTCAAAGACAACAGTTCCAGAGAACCAACCAGTCAAGTAAATATTGCCAGTGTTATCAGTCGCGACGGCTAGACTATTAGCCCCTCCGCCTGCACCCGAAGTATCAAAGATCTTAGTATAAGCGTATGAACCATCGGCATTATACTTAGTTAGATAGCTATCAAGATTAATTGAACCCTGGCTGTCACTCCCGCCGACACCATCAAAAATTACGGCTCCATTGTAAAAAGTGCCGGCCTCGTAAATATTGCCGTTGCTGTCTGTCGTCACGCTATTAGGGGCAGCTAAAGCACCAGATGAAGTATCAAAATACTTGGTATAGGAATATGAGCCATTGGCGTTGTACTTAGTTAGATAGCCAGTCGAGTTAATTGAAGTTTGTGTGTCTAGGCCTCCGACTCCGTCGAAGGTCAGCGTACCCTGGAATCCGCCGGTTACGTAAATATTACCACCGCTGTCAGTGACCACACTAACAGCACTATCAGGATTACTGCTCGGCACAATATCATCTGAGACTTTAGTCCAGGCGTAGCTTCCGTCAGCGTTATATTTAGTTAAGAAGGTACTATTATTTGGCGTGGTCTGGGTGTCATTTCCTCCGACACCATCAAAGTCAGTTATCCCAGCCCAATCACCGACCACATAAATATTACCGCTACCGTCAGTAGTCACGCCGTTACCTAATGAAAAACCATTTGAACTGGAATCGAAGATTTTAGTCCAGCCATAGCTACCGTCAGCGTTATATTTGGTTAAAAAAGTGGTTGTGGCGTTTGTCGTTTGACTATCGGTCCCTCCGACACCATCAAAGACTACAGTATCTACCCAGTTACCGGTGATATATACATTACCACTGCCGTCAGTAGCTATGGCCGTAGCTTCGGCAAAGCCATAAGTCGTCGATGTATCAAAAACTTTGGTCCAGCCGTAACTCCCATCGGCATTATACTTAGTTAAGAAAATATCGTCTCCTGTTGAAGTCTGGCTATCGTGCCCACCAACTCCATCAAACACAACCGTTCCGCTCCAATCACCCGTTACATAGACGTTTCCTAAACTGTCTGTGGCGACGCCTACGGCATTAGCACTAGCCCCATTGGCCGAAGTATCAAAAGTCTTTGTGTAGTTGTAGGCGAGTGAACTAGCGGCGTGCGCGGCAGGTGGTCTTAAGTAATTAGCGGCTAGTGGCATCAAGCCGACAACTAAGATACAGAGTGTTAAACCAACACGAATAAGAGCTAGTTTATGTCTAGATAGTACTTTTTCGTTAAGAAGATATGGCCTTTTTGACCAAAATCCACGCATCTTTTTGTCTTTCTGTTTGAATCTTACAAGGATGTAATATTCTCTTACACCGCTAATGGTAATATTATATTCATTTATAGAGTTGGAGTCAACTGGCTAAGATGTCGATTTTGGGCTCTAGAGTTGTTAGCGATTGTCAGCCAGCTGCAGCATTTAAATTGGGGCCTATTTACCCCTCCCATCTGATAGAATAATACTATGTTGAAACGAAGACTTGGATCATCAGAATTAGAAGTTCCAGTTATTTGTCTCGGTACTATGAATTGGGGGCAACAAAACACAGAAGCTGAAGCCCATGACCAGTTATCTTACGCAATTGATGAACGAGGCCTAACATTTATTGATACCGCTGAGATGTATCCCGTTCCGCCTGAAACAGAAAAACAAGGACGAACCGAAACATATATCGGCAACTGGCTCAAAAAACGTGGCAAACGAGATGATTTGATTATTGCCACTAAAGTTAGCGCCGGAAGATTTATGCAGACGCGCGATATGGGGCCGATTCCACGCTATGACCGAAAAAGTATTCGAGAGGCTATTGAAGGTTCGCTGAAGCGATTGCAAACTGATTATGTAGACCTTTATCAGATTCATTTTCCCGAACGAAAGACTAACTTTTTTGGGGTACGCGACTACAAACACGATCCAAACGATAGCTCTACTCCAATTGCAGAGACGCTAGAAACGCTCGGAGAATTAGTGAAAGAAGGAAAAGTACGCTACATAGGCGTCTCGAATGAAACACCTTGGGGTATAAATGAGTACTTAAAAGCAGCAAAGGAGAAGTCTTATCCACGGATTGTTTCTATACAAAATCAATACAGTCTGCTAAACCGTACATTTGAGACAGGCTTAGCAGAGATTGCCATTAAGGAAAAACTCAGCTTATTGGTATACTCGCCTCTGAATATGGGCGTGTTAAGTGGCAAATATTTGGATGGCGCAAAGCCGGACGGAGCTAGATTTACGATTTTTGAGCGAAATAGAGATCGCTATAACCCAGCCCATGCTCAGGATACGATTAAACGCTACATTCAACTGGCGAAAGATAATAATCTTGATCCGGCGCAGATGGCCTTAGCATTTGTCATCAGCCGTGAGTTCGTTGCTTCAGCAATTATAGGCGCAACCTCAGTAGAACAATTAAAGATCGACATTGATAGTGCCGATGTTGTCTTGTCTGATGAAGTTTTAGCTGAAATAGACAAGATACATCTAGAATCTTCGGACGTTACTCACTAGAGTTCCAAAGCCGTTTGCACGAACAAAAATGGTTATGATTGCTGGGTATGGTTTTTTCTGTATTATTAATCTATGAGTTATGGTTCCGAGGCGGTGGAAGAATTCAGGAGACTTACTGACGAGGGGAAAGCTCGTCAAGTTGAGCAAGCACTAAGCTCACTAGCGGTAACATCATGGCCAGAATATGATGATGGGGAACGAGAAGGAGTACTTACATACGTTTCTGAACCTAGAGTTTCCCAAGCTCCGGATGGATTACACGAAGAACACATCTGGGAGGTAATTACTAATAAATTCACCGTTATCGGCCCACACCTGGGGCGTATGGCCATACAATCAACAGAAAATAAGCCCGATAGCCTAACCCGTATATTGTCAATTGAGAGCGGGATGCGGCAACCCGACATCGTGTCAACTAAGCAACTAGTGACCTCCATTGAATTAAGTGACGTTATCCTGTTTATAAAGTCACACGAGTTTGAAGTTGGAAGGCGTAGTCGTTTAGCGGACCTTAGTCCTGAGGAAAAAACGACAATTAAACTGGAACATACTGAACTAACACGCTGCTAGAAAACTCAGTATTAATTTAGGTAGAATTGCCGACAGACGAAGCCACGGGTTAATGGCACATAGTATTCTAGAAGAATCCAGCTTTCACGCAAATTATTAGTTGAAGACCTCTCCTCAATACCCTCTACTGATCGGTGAAGAACTCATTAGTAACCGACTGCCATGTCCCACCCGGCTGTGCGCACCATTGATCGCCACCGCACGCGCCATTATCGTAGTCCCATTGCAGCTCAATGGCAGCACCAGCGTTGCTCCAAGCAGCTGTCATATCATCGATGTAGTTTGTGCCGCCGGTAGTGTTAGCTCCGCCGGAGGTCGTACTCGGTGCCCACCCCCATTCACCGACCATTAGCGGCCAGCCCGAGCTACCGTTATAACCCGCAAAGGCAGCATAGGGATGCATAAAGTTGGCTTGCTCCTGCTGGGCCTGCGCCCGAGTCACTCCACTCGAGGGGTATGCAGGGTTACTTGGATCGCCCGGGCCAAGAGCCGGCCCACCATTACCGGTTGACCACATTTGCCCGTCGTAACCATTACCATTCCACTGTCGGCCATCACAGGTCGAGGCGTTATTACCGCTGGTGCAGTCGGTGAAATAATCATGAACCTCGAGGATAACGTTGCCACCGACGGCGCTAAAAGCGTTCGGGTTGGCGTTCGCACAGTTCCCACACGAACCGCTGGTGTCACCACTGGTCATCAGCGGCGATGATTGGGCATAGACATAGTTAACGAATCCAATCCAATTCGGCGCGCCAGCCCCTTGACTACTGGAGTTGCGGAACCAGCCAATCATCGTACTTTGCATAGTCTCGAGAGCAGTATTGGCTGTAACGCTATTGCTACCATCTGGCGGATCTGGTTCATTTATCCCGAATCCAACAACAGACTTAGTGTACTCAGGGCTTGAAGGGTTACCGTAGCGATTGGCCAGGTACTGGGTAATGTATTGCCCATAGTTTTGGTAACGGGTTGATTGGCTGCCCCCCGTGGACGCACAGCTTGGAGTCCCATTGCTAGAACCGGCACCGCCGGAGTAGTAAAGCATGATCTCCGTATAGATGTCGTCATTTGCCGCATAAGCAATCGAGTTGTCCAAAGAACTGGTTGAACCTGTCATTGCGCTACAGTTTGAATTTTGATAATCGGCCCAGAATGTCACCATGCGCTGGAAACAAGGGCTAGAACTAGTGCAGTTCCCTTCGGCTTTGATTGCATCATAAGTCGCCTGGCTCAAGTTCCTGTCGGCCTGGATGTCAAAGCCTTTCATCCGCGGAAGTACATTACCGCTAGCATCTAAAAGATGACCAGCGCTGGTATGCAGAATTGACGGAAAAGTTGCCGTCCCGGACGGTGTCGTTACATTTACGGCTCCTGATTGGCTGGAAGTACCGTTGCCGTTGCTAGCTGCAATGGTATAAGCGTATGTATCGCCAGCTGTTAATCCGCTATCGGCGTAGCTGGTAGTAGTCGTGGTATTAATCTGAGTACCATTACGATATATATGATAGGTAACAGTTCCCCCAGAACTACTGTCGGCCGTCCACGACAAGTTGACGGCACTACTGCTTGAGGCAGTTGCAGATAGACCAGATGGCACGGCCGGCAGACTAGCCACCGTATCCCCCCAATGACTAGCCAGAACAGACAGGTCTTCAATATTAATAGCTCCATCGCCATTAAAGTCACCCGTAGCCCAGGTACCACCGGTCGTAGTTCCATAATGAGCTGCCAGGATAGCAAGGTCAGAAATATTTACGACACCATCACTATTAGCATCACCTGGTATTTGTGAGGCGTGAGAGTTAAACAGCAGCATGGCTCCGATAACGCCAAGAATAAGAACTACTACAGCAGCGCCCACTATGTCTAGGTTGGGTAATTTGTTTTTGATAGTCATATTTATATCGTGATGTCAGAACATATTATATGCTTATCGCGTAAAATAATCATTCTTAACAGACCTACATCGTAGCAGCTACATTCAATGGCATATATTTAAGTCGGAGCGATTACTAGCTTTGGCTTCGGTCTCTAATTACTATAGCCAAACGAAGCTACCCAGTACATAGTGACTGTTTCCGAGTTGGTACTGTCTTCTCCTAAGTCTTGTAACTGTATAGCAAAGTGGTGTGAAGTTGTTGGAGCCTGGACATTACCACCTATTGGAGCAGTGGCAATTAGGGTGCCATCAAGATAGTAGCGATAACCATTGACTGGATCCCAACGGGCCCCAATGTCGTGAACTCCAGTTAAAACTGAGCTAGGCCAAGTACCATACCAGGCATTATTGGCTGGATCTGATCCAATATTGTGAACAAAGATTGTAACTGGGCCATTAGTACCCTGTGAACCAAGGATATCGTTCTCACCCTCATCCCAATTATTGTCGTCAGGCCAGGAGATGACCACTAGCTGTGTGTCCTGATAATCACCAGCTGACATTGATAGACAAACGTCAAAGCCCCCGGAGTTAGCTACGGGTAGCCAAACATCACCACTTGCACCTGTTACACCACCAACACTACCACTGATTGGATCAACGTAACCCTTTAGTTCTAGGCCTGTACCTGGTACAAAAACCGCGTGACTGGCAGCTACGTAGCCGGCTGGAGCTTGAACTTCATTGCCGTAGTCGGCCCACTGACTAGGTAGGGTCGATCCCGTAAAGCTAACTACTTGTTGGAGGGGGTAGAGTGGGTCGGGTGAAACTGTAGGTGGAGAGGTGTTGCAGCTGCCTGGGGCATTAACTGTCACTATGGCACTAGCATTAGCGCTGCCGCCAGCGCCACTACAGCTCATACTATAGGTTGAAGTAGTGGTTAGAGCTGCAGTTGTAATTGAACCAGACGTAGCCTTACTACCGCTCCACGATCCAGAGGCAGTACAACTAGTTGCGTTAGTTGTACTCCAAGTTAGAGTAGCAGTGCTACCTGATGTAATCGTGGTCGGAGAGGCGGTCAACGTAATAGTCGGTGCCGCCACCGTATCACCCCAATGGGCGGCTAGGACAGATAGATCTGCAATATTAACAGCTCCGTCACCATTAAAGTCACCCATTGCCCAGGTCGCACCGGTCTTTGTGCCGTAATGAGACGCCAGTATGGCTAAATCAGATATATTGACGACACCATCACTATTAGCGTCGCCGGGTAGTTGGGCGGCGTGAGAGTTAAAGAGTAACGTCACCCCCACAACACCGAGAATAACTACTACCACTACCGCAGCGAGAGTGTTTAAATTAAGCCCTTTATGTTTGCTAGTCATATTAATACCCGTATTATATGCTATCTCGGATCAATAGAATAAAGATGTAGAGAAGCTTTGTTCAATCAACTTATTAATATTTATAGTAATATTATACTTAAGGTTAAAGATATATGCATAAAAAAGATGGATTAAAAATTTTCGCTAAAATGGCTTCGCCATCCCTACTCGAGCTATTAATTGTTGTGTCAATATTTCTAGTACTATTTATTATCGACCAGATCCATCAACTACACTTAAAAGATCTAGTTAATTTCGGTGTAGCTAGCTTCAAGGGCACATTTTTAAGTGGTTTAGCGCGTGGGCTTAGTAGTCTATATCATTCCAAAAACTTTAGTACTCTAGGCGTTTATGTGTTTTGGTTATTTATCGCCTTATTGGTCTACATTATGGCTCTGAGGTTCACCCAGAATGCCGAGGAGATAGTTGAGGATATGCGTATTCGGCGCTATATGTGGCCAAAGGGGACAAATAGAAATGGTCAGATTGAGGAATATATTGAAAAATTTGGTATAAGATTTATCGTGTTAGTTACATTGGCCTTATATCTACTCAAACTTACCCCGGATTTAGTTAGCTGGTGGAGACTACATTATATAATCGCCAACTTCTCATTCCACAGCTTAAGTATACATTTAGCGCTATTGGTGTTGATCATACTGTACGTGCACGGCTTAGTCGTTTTATTAAGAACCCTCCTATTACGCCTCCGAATAATTAATATCTAACCTTAGGGCTTTGACTATTTATCAAATCATCCTTACACTAGTTACTATATAGGTTATGCATATTTAAAAAATAACCAGATACATGAAACATATCAACAAAATTAAAATCACCAAAAATTACTTATCTAAGCTGGCTGTGGCTGTTTCCATTGTTGGTACTCTTTTTGTCAACGCCCCTTTGGTAGCTCATGCGACAAGCGGAGATGCCTATTTCTCTCTGTCACCAGCTAGTGGCAGCTACACTGTTGGTAATAGTTTTGTTCTGAGTGTATCTGAAACTAGCACAAGTGGTGATAACGTTAACGCCGTCCAAGCAAATCTGTCTTACCCGAGCTCACTATTACAGTTTCAGAGTATAAGTTTAAATGGACCTTTTACGCTCTGTGGCCAGCAGACCGGCGGCAGCGGGTCAGTTAATATTGGCTGTGCCTCAACGACGGTTGTTAACGGGACCCAACCAGTGGCCCAAATAACCTTTAACGTCCTAGCCAGTGGCAGCGCCCCAGTTGCCATGACATCTGGCTCAGATATTGATAACAACAGTGGTACTAGTGTTTGGAACGGGGTTTTACCTACCGCGAGCTTCACTTTATCCAAAGTAGCTACCACGCCGCCGCCATCAACTCCGCCCAGCTCTGGCTCGTCCGGCTCAACTAAGTCTTCGGGTTCATCATCTACTACGAGTAGTACTAAGTCGACAACAACAACCACCCCTACCTCAACCCCAACAACTACACCGACAGCAGCTACTCCGTCATTAGTTTCAATAACGGTCACTATAGTTAGCCCTGACGGGAAGCCCATAGCTGGCGCCAAGGTCACTTTGAATAATCAACAATCTGCGGTAACCAATGCTAGTGGTGTAGCCAGTTTTTCAGGAGTAAAGAGTGGTGCAGATACAGTTTCAGTTACTGATCCAGGCAAAAAGTCAGCTCAGACAAGCTTCACGCTTACCCCAGGCCAAAACAAGCTCGTGAGCTTTAAACTTGCCAGCACTAAAGCGGCGTTTAATTATGCAGACTTAGCCTATCTAGGTATTGTTATAGTGATCTTATTAATGGCCGGTGGCATATGGTCGGCATTTAATCGCCGCAAATTGAATGGTAGCTCGATGGCTAACGATCAAGGTGTTGGTCTCGTTGTTGGAGGCTCAGACAATGACATTAACGTCTTACCTACTGTAAACACCGCCATGCCCCAACCCGTAGCCCCCCTCACTAATACTGTTGACGTTAGCAGCCCTTTGCCTTCAGTTACTACACCCGAGACTTTATCCCAAAGCCCCGCTCCAACAAAAATTGTATCGCCCCAGCCAACGCCGGCGCCTAACCCGACCGTGGCCCCCGATCCGACAATTATACGTCCGACTAAAACGCCTGACGCATAAATATATTTTTCATTGATTAATACTGAACCGATTAGTATCAGATTTGGCCGTAATAATTAGCCAGTATCGATAAGTCACTGATGTTTACTTTACCGTCACCACTTAGGTCACCCTGCACATAGGTCATGCCAGTTTTGCCCCAGTTCCCGGCTAAAACGGCTAAGTCCGAAATATTGACGTGTCCATCAGAGTTTATGTCACCATTGTTGAATACAACCGTTACAGAACTTGATGTCGTAGATAAACCGGCAGCGTCGAAGGCGGTTGAAGTAAGTGTATGGCTACCGTCTTTATAGGTTGATGTATTTAAGGTGAAATTATAAGGTGACGCGGTATCAGTTGCGACTAGCGTACTATCAACATTTAGTTCGGTTTTAGTCACACCGATCGCGTCACTGGCAGTCGCAGTTATTGATGCTGCTGTCCCATGGACATCAGTACTGGCAGCCGGTGATGAAATTGAGGTTGTTGGTGCGGTTGCTAAGGTATAGGTTCCACCGGTGGTTATCCCATCCCAGGTGTTAGTTTGGTTTGAAGCTAATATTATCCCCGATGTTGAGGCAAAAGTAATAGCAGAGCTACCCCCGCCGATTACTTTAAAAGTCACCGTTCCGACTGTCTGGGCCCCGGTGACGCTACTATTTGGGATTGCACAGTCCAAATTAACGGCGCCCGATCCACCAGTAGCTTGCGCGCTCAAGCTAAAAGTAGTCGAACAAGCGGCACTGACGAATTGTAATTCAGTGCTGTTATAAGCGAGGTCAGCTTCCACGGCATTTATAGCATCCGAAGACGCACTGGTTTCGGTTACCGTAAGGACAATAGTTGCGTTTAGATTATATGTCCCACTGGCCGGCGATAGGGTTATTGAGTCTGAACTGCTGGCGTGAATAGCGTTTTTTGGATTATTTTTATTGACATTCCCATTTAAGTTAAGCAGGACTACTGTTAAAAGTAATAAAACAACTACTGAAAAAGCACCAGAGAGGATTTTATTGGCTTTTGTGTATTCAAACTTTTTTTTCATCAAATTATATTATTAAGAACCGTAATCGGATTTATTATATATCGGTATTGTACAATATTACAAAGCATTAACAAATTTCTTCTGTTTATAGAGCTTTCGACCGACCATCTCTCGAGGCAAAAACATCGCCGGCGTAGGTACATATTATATCTCGTGTATGTACTAAGCAAAAATATAGCACTATCTATTACAAGCTAATGAGATTACCATAAGATAGATATGAAACCACTAACCGAACTTACTAATCTAACCGACAAGTCAGCAATCGTAACAGGTGGGGCTAAAGGAATTGGCTTTGGGATTGCTTACCGTCTCGCAGAAGCGGGGGCCAAGGTTTTAGTGGCTGACTTAGACGAGGAAACGGCTAATAAAACAGTTCAAGAATTCGTTGGCAAAGGCTGGAAGGCTGAAGCATTGAAGGTTGATGTTTCCGACGAAGAAGCCGTAAAGAATATGATAAATTTCTGTAAAGATAAATTCGGATCAGTCGATATTCTAGTAAATAATGCCGGTATTTATCCATCTGAACCAGTTTCTCAAATGTCATCGGATGATTTTGAAAAAGTTATGCATGTCAATTTAAGAAGCGTATTCCTTACCACCAAATATGTTGCCGAGGTGATGAAACTACAAGGTGGAGGCAAGATTATAAATATTTCATCAATTGATGCTATCCACCCATCTATGATAGGACTTGCGCATTATGATGCATCAAAACATGGTGTCTGGGGCTTTACTAAAAACTCAGCACTAGAACTAGCTGAACACAAGATATGGGTCAATGCTATAGCACCTGGAGGTATAGCCACACCAGGCGCTGCTGCAGGTAGCCAAGGCGCGTCATCTCAACAGATGGCCGAGCTAACTAAGTTGTTCCTAGCTAAAATACCAATGCACCGTATGGGTGAGCCCGATGATATCGGTAAAGTTGCCCTATTCCTTGCAAGCGATATGTCTAGTTATATGACTGGAGAGCAAATAGTGGTCGATGGTGGAGTACTACTAAGTTAGTTTATTCGGGCAAGTCTCAAGTGAATTAATAATGTTCTAAGCTCGTAACAGATACTAAAGCCATATGATATGATACTTAGACTATGGCCGATGTGACGACTCTTTCTGCGCAGGAACATGCTGCAAATTTTAGCAATAAGCAACGAACTATAGCCCTTGTTATTGTAGCCTTGGCTTTTGTCATGGATTTACTTGATTCGACAATCGTTAATATTGCTATACCCTCTATCAAGACTAACCTAGCAGCTAGCTACTCAGCTATCCAATGGATTGTTGCTGGCTATTCACTTGCCTTTGCCCTACTACTGGTTACCGGTGGTCGTATGGGTGATGTATTTGGCTACAAGAAACTCTTCCTGATTGGTATTGGCGGCTTTACGGTCGCTTCACTTCTCTCGGGTGTATCGCAAAACCCTGACATGCTGATAACAGCCCGCGTTCTGCAAGGTTCTATGGCCGCTTTGATGGTCCCCCAGGTCATGTCGCTAATGCAGATTATGTATAAACCAGCTGAGCGCGGCGGCATAAATGGCCTATTCGGTGGGCTTGGTGGACTGGCAGCTACACTCGGGCCAATAGTTGGTGGGTTATTAATTAAAGCCAATGCTTTTAATCTTGATTGGCGCCCAATATTTCTAATTAATGTGCCAATTGGCGTATTTGGCCTTCTAGCTGCAATTAAATATCTTCCAAACGGAAAGTCATCACACCCTCTAAAACTAGACTTTACCGGCACTGTAATTATTATGATAGCTTTACTCCTGCTAGTTTTTCCCCTGATTCAAGGCCGTGAACTAAACTGGCCAACTTGGAGTTTTATAATGATGGCAGCTTCTGTCCCGGTATTAGCTCTATTTATCTGGTGGCAAAAACATAAAGACGCTACCGACGGTTCGCCCCTAATTCTGCCTTCGCTATTTAAGAACCGGTCTTTTGGCGTAGGCCTTAGCATTAACTTAATTTTTGAAATGGCTATGATAGGCTTTTTCTTAACCTTCGGTTTGATGCTCCAGATTGGTCTAGGTTTTAGCCCAATTCATGCTGCCATTACTGGCATTCCACTGGCTATTGGTATAGGCCTGACTATGGCTGTGCTAGGCCAAAAAGTGATTCCTAAACTGGGCCGTTATTCGCTCAGCCTTGGCACGGTTTTGATGGGAGCAGGAGCCGCAATAATCGCAGCTATCATCTATCACTACGGTCTAACCCTACACTCTTGGCAATTAATCCCCGGGCTACTGATAATGGGCGTTGGAATGGGCTGTGTGTTTGGAGCCCTATTTGCGGCTGTACTAAATGGTGTCGATCCTAAGCACGCTGGTTCAGCGTCGGGCGCCCTAAATGCTGTCCAGCAAGTTGGTGGTGTTATTGGAGTAGCCATTGTTGGGGTAATTTTCTTTGGACAACTAAGTCTTAAGGCACCGACTAGCTTCAATTCCGTTGAACCAAGCCTGCATACAAGTCTAAGCGCTACCCACTTACCGCTAGAAGCTCAAAACGCAATTATAAGCGATGCAAAAACCTGTTTCGTCGACCGCTCCCGGGAAAAAGATTCATCGATTGTACCAGCCAGCTGTAAAATGCCAACCAGTAGTTCAAAGACGTCGCAAGCCATTGGGCAAGATATATTAACCAGCATAACAAAAGCCAATAGTAATAATTTCTCCAATGCATTTCGCTGGGCAATTATCTATACGCTTGGAGTGCTAGCCTTTACTTTTGGCATAACTTTCCTTCTCCCCGCTAAGTTCAAAACTGACGCCTACAGCGAGATTTAGCCTAAATACTCCTCGTTCGCCTAGCTTATCCTTGGAGTTTTAATAGTATTTGACATGGAAAAATTAAAGCTTATAATTTCACTAGGAACCTAGTATAATAGTAATATTATGATTTCGTTTCGCCTTAACACACATTCAGGGGTGCCGCCTTACCTGCAGATTGTACAGCAGGTAAAGCAAGCCTTACAGGTTGGAGTTTTAGAGCAGGGTGACCAGCTCCCAACCGTAAAAGAGGTTGTCGCTAACGTGGCCATCAATCCGAATACCGTTTTCAAAGCCTACCGAGAACTTGAAAGCCTCGGTTTGGTTGAGGGTCGAACTGGTAGTGGGACATTCGTTAAACAGCGACCAGCAGGACCGTCCCCAAAAGTTCACGAGGCATTGGGTGACGAACTAGAAAGCTGGATAGTAAAATCTAAGAAAGCTGGTCTCGATGATGAATCAATTGAAGCGCTAGTGCGGATCGCATTACATAAGGATTAAAGGAGGGGGATAGATTGGGTGACACAGCAATACGAACTAAAGGTCTAGGCAAGCGTTACGGATCGTTCTGGGCGCTTGAAAATTGCACGGTCAGCGTGCCGGAAGGCAGTGTATGCGCGCTAGTAGGACCAAACGGTGCCGGTAAGTCTACGCTACTAAAACTTCTAACCGGACTAAGCAGTAAAAGTAGTGGAGAAAGTACGGTACTCGGGGAAACTCCTAAACAAAACGAGGATTTTTTAGAAAATATTGGCTATCTTGCGCAAGAAATTCCACTTTATAAATCACTAAACTCCAACGACCATATCGCCATGGGCAAACATCTGAACAAGCGTTGGGATGATGCATTTATTCGGAAACGACTTACCGATCTAAGCATCCCGCTGGGACGACCTGTCGGTAAACTATCGGGGGGCCAGCGGGCCCAAGTTGCTCTAGCTCTTGCCCTAGCAAAGAAACCTAAGTTGCTACTACTTGACGAACCTGTCGCCGCCCTGGACCCCTTAGCGAGACATGACTTTTTGTCGTCTTTATCTCAAGCCGTTGCCGATGGTGGCCTAAGCGTCATCATGTCTTCTCACCTTCTCGCCGACCTGGAACGAATTAGTGATCACGTGATCGTATTGGCTGCCGGGAGAACGCAGTTATGCGACAACATAGAAGACGTTTTAAAAAGCCATAGACTTCTTGTTGGGCCACGAAAAGATAGCATCACGGATGAAACTGGATACAGTGTTATTCACGAAACTCACACCGCCAAGCAATCTACGTTGCTGGTTCGATTGACATCCAAAACTAAACTTCCTACACATTGGCAGCAACAAGACCCAAATATAGAGGAAATAATCCTGGCCTACATGGGTCAAGCCAAACAGGGAGAAGTCGAATGAATTGGTTTACTTGGCGGCAACACCGCAAACAATTTATGATATTCGGGTTACTCTTGGCTGGCTTTACCGTCTTAACCATCCTAACTGGCAATCACTTCTGGCACGAGTACCAACAGACACTGTCTAGCTGTAGACAAAACCCGGCAACACCAAGTTGTAGTGACATAGAAGGAAGTTTCGGACCGAGTTATGGCGCTATACTAAGGCTCGTATATGTTACATCTATAGGAGTGCCGCTAATATTTGGGCTTTTCCTGGGCGCACCATTATTTTCTAGGGAGTTCGAGGAAGGCACCAACAAGCTGGTCTGGACACAGAGTGTTTCGCGGCGAAAATGGTTAACTACCAAGATAGTCTGGATATTAGTTTTTGCTGCACTATACGGCCTAGCTATCAGCCTACTGGTAAGTTGGTGGGGGCGTACGACTAACGCGCTTGACCACTCCCGTTTCGATACCGGACAGTTTGACGTTCAAGGCATTATGCCTTTTGCATACTCGGTCTTCTTTACGGCCATTGGCTTTACAGTCAGCGCCTGGTTCCGAAAAACTATGGTGGCACTTGCCGTAACGCTTGTTCTATTTATAGCTTTCCAGGCTTCAATTGGGCAGTGGCTACGACCCCACTATATGGCCGCAATTAGCATTACATCACCGATGGGTCCAGATGACCTCCAGTCAAAGGTACCAGTAGGCGCCTGGTTACTTGACCGTGGTATTCTAAATAAAAACGGCAAAGAAATCGGCGATATTTTTCCGGCTGCGCCACTACAGTGTCAACAGATCATCCAGCAGCAAACCCCACAGGGAAATGGTCTTGCAATACGAGTTAAAACTTTCCCTGGAGCCGGAGATCCAATAGATGCTTGTTTAAACAAAGCTGGCTTCCACCAGATCGCTAAGTATCAACCTAGCTACCGCTACTGGGATTTCCAAAGGATTGAAGCCGGTATCTATTTTGGTGCAAGTATTATCCTTATCTCTGCCGCTTACTGGTTTGTACTTAAGCGCGATGCTTAAAGAACATAAGTAGACATAAAGTAATTAGATGCTAGTGTTTACTTAGTAAGTAGTGTTATAGTGTTGTTAGCAACTTAGTTCCTTTTGGATATTGATCATGGACGACGGCTTAGGACCGAAGCTGAATGGCTCGGTTTCTCCAAATCCCAATCCAATTGCGCCCCAGTCAGCAGCAGCTGACTTACAAAACAATAGTCCACTAACGCCTACTTCGAATATCCCAAGTAAACCAAAATCTAAGCGAGACATGCTACTGATAACGGGTACGTTAATTTTAGTGCTGATAATTGGTGGTTTCTTTGGCTGGCGGTCGCTTGACAAAAAGAAGGCACCAACTGCCATAGCACCGATTATCCGTATCGGGCTATCTATGGACACTCTCTCCCAATCACGTTGGCCTCAGGATCTGAAAGATATGCAAACCTACGCCGCAAACCACGGTGCTTCGCTAACATATTATACGGCTAATAGTATCGATACTACCCAGGTCTCTCAAATCGAGAATCTTATTGCTCAAAAGGTAAATGTCATAATCATCGTCCCGCATGATTCGGCTTCAGTCGCACCAACTATCGCTCTAGCCCATAAAGCCGGAATAAAAGTTATCGCCTATGACCGGATTATATCCAACAGTGATGTAGACTTTTACGATTCGTACAACAGTGTTACTGTCGGTATGTTAGAAGCTAAATATGTAATCGCCGCTGTACCAACAACTGTTAGTGTACCCAATGTCATGATAGTTGGTGGAGGTCCTACCGATCCAAATGCACTACAGGTTCACACTGGAGTCATGGACGTATTGCAGCCTTTGATTAACGCCGGAAAGATTAAGGTTGTTTACGATAAATATACTCCTAACTGGGACCCAGACATTGCGAACTCAGACGTAACCAGCTTTTTAGCTACTGGCGTTAAAGTAAATGCAATTATTTGCGCTAACGATGGCATGGCCGATGGTGTGGCGGCAGCCCTTAAAACCGCCGGACTACTTGGGACAATACCACTTTCGGGACAAGACGGCGATATTTCAGCAATTCAGCGGCTAGTAGTCGGCGACCAAACTGTTTCAGTATACAAACCGTTAAATACTGAGGCAAAAATTGCTATCGAAGCCGCGATTGCGTTCACCGAGGGCAAGAAGCCACCAACCAACACGACATTTAATAATGGACAAATCAATGTTCCCACCTATTTATTGACGCCAGAAGCTGTTACAAAAAATAACATTAACTCGACAGTGATTAAAGACGGTTTCTTAACTACCCAAGAGATATACGGTACGTCTAAGAGTTAAGTCACTATGAAAACGCTCCGAACTAAACTGATGCGGGCATTTCTTAATGAAGTCTTTGGCTTTGTTTGTTTCGGGATCGTATTGTCTCTACTACAGGTTAATGCCTCCAACCAATATAAAAATATTACAGCAAATATGGTCAACGAATACCATTTAACTTCTACAGCCTATAGCCTTATTAGCCAATATAACGAATATGCTATAGACCCAAGCACGACAAGCACGACTAGCGACAGATCGGCTATAACGGCCTCAGAAAAGCAAATTAACAGGCTCTATGGAGTACTTGATAAAACGGTTCTCGACACTAATTCCCTGTCTAGCTACATTGGTTTAAAGAATACCATTAACAGCCTGGTAACAGAGATTAATACGGGTGTTTATCAGTACTCTCATGGGTTGTATGTGGCACAGTCAACATATAATCAGGCCAATCAACTATATGGCTTTGTCGCGACAGATAGCGGTACGTTTATTAACGCATCTTTGGCACACATATCAACAGTTCAAAAACAAGTAGATAAGACCTATCGAGAAAGCGTTGTAGTTGGAGCTATTGCTTTTATATTTGTAGTAAGTATAACTATTGTTTTTGCCAGAAGATTTTCCGGTATAGTCATTAACCCAATCGACAGACTAACAACTACAGCCGAACGAATCTCGGGTGGCGATTTGGACTCCGTAATTGAGAAAGATCTTCTAGATCATGAAGACGAAACTGGCAGGCTGGCAAACGCCTTTAACGTAATGTTTTCAAGTCTAAAAGATAAGATCGGGGAATTAAGGGAGGAGAAAGAAAGCATTGAAAAAAAAGTTACAGAAAGAACTGCTGAATTAAACAACGAACGAGTGCGACTTGAAGCGTCGATAAACGCTCTAGATGTTGGCTTTATTATGACAGACCCAAGTAACAATATTTTCTTAATTAATAACGCTGCAGCTGCCATTTTCTCTTATAGTTTGAATGGTTCTCCCCAAGATACTCCAAATATATCTGACTGGACGACTGAATTAATCCAAGACAGGTTAGTTAAAAATATTGATTTCAAAGCCAGTCTAGAAAAAGTTATGTCCACCGGTAAAACAATTCAACAAAAAGCCCTTGACTATAACGGGAAGATTCTTAGTCTACAAATGGCACCAGTTGTCGATTATGGTTCCCCGGGAACCGACTCACGACGACTAGGAGTCGTTGTTCTGCTTGAGGACGTTACTGAAGAAAAAATAATGGAACGATCGAAAGACGAATTCTTTTCCATCGCCTCACACGAACTTCGTACCCCACTAACCAGTATTAAGGGTAACGCTAGCATGATAATGGACTTCTATAAAGAAGTGCTTAAAGACCCACAGCTTAAGGAAATGGTTCAGGATATTCATACAAGCTCAGTCCGACTAATTGAAATTGTTAATGACTTCCTTGATATTTCTCGGCTCGAACAAGGAAAAATGAGTTTTGCCTATATGCCAGTTTCGCTTGAAAAAGTAATCGAAGAAGTAGTTTATGAAATGAAGGTCGTGCTTAACGAGAAAAATATCTATCTTAAAGCCGATAAAATGACCTTAAATAGTCTTCCTAAGGTGTGGGTAGATGAAAATCGCCTGAAACAAGTGGTCTATAACTTGGTTGGGAACGCCTCGAAGTTCACCGATAATGGAGGGATATCTATCACGACTGACGCAAATACCGACCAAAACTTTATCAAAGTTATGGTGTCAGACACAGGCCGAGGGATGACTAGCGAGTCACAACAACTACTGTTTCATAAATTCCAACAAGCCAGTAGTAGCCTTTTAACTCGTGACACTACTCGCGGAACAGGCCTGGGACTTTATATTTCCAAGATGATTATTGAGAACATGGGAGGAAAGATTGCTCTAGAGAGCTCCGAAGTCGATAAGGGAAGTGTATTTAGTTTCACTGTCCCGGTAGCTACCACCGAGCAGTTGGCTTCGACAGAGTCGACGGTCGAGACAATCGACTCTACCACGGGGCTGAGTATAGCCGCAAAGAAAAGTGTTGATACGAAAATCAAGAAATTTATAAAAGCGGCGAATTAGATCTAGCCTTGTAACAATTTCAGATTTATATAGTTCGGGTGGTTTAAGGCTGGCTTGGCTTTATGTCCCTATGACTAAGTGCCAGGTAGGCAACAAAAACAATAATTATAATTGTTAGGATCACGGCAACATGTCCGTCACCCCACCCGAGCCCACCTATTGACTGCGGCTTACTCATCCAGTCAGCGAAAGAAGCCCCTAGGGGACGAGTTAATATATAAGCAAACCAGAAACAGAAAATTTTGTTAAAACCGAACCAAAAAGCAACAGCTGGAATAGCAATTAAACCACCGAACAATAAACCTGCTGAAAAATATCCTAGGCCGAGTGTAATCGGCGTCAAATCACCGGCAGCCGTACCAAGCGCGAAGGTAGCTAGCACTGCTGCCCAATAGAACATCTCGCGCTGTCTGGTGTTAATGCTATGAATCGATAGTGTTCTCTCGCTTTTATGCCATAGCCTAAAAACAGCTATCAGTATGACCGCAAAGAATATTGTCGACAACGCATAAGAAACGTGCAGCTGAATATGAAGAGCGTCGGCCGCCATAGTCCCGAAAACCGCTACCATCGAAACAGCCGCCCAATAAACCCAAGCTATATAACGACTTACCGAAAATTGGATTATCAGGACAATTAACAAGGCGATCCCGCCTAAAACTACAACTAGGTAGGGATTATATCTAAGGACAAAAAAATCAGACGTTGCTTCACCCATAGCTGTTGTTAGTAGCTTTACTACCCAAAATAACAGTGCTATCTCGGGGACTTTTCTAAGCGATGTGGAGGTTAACATAGTCATATCATTATGTAATTGTACGCTCGAGGCGTTTAAATATCTTGCTTACTTCCCCTCCCAGACCACTAATACCAAGAACTGCGCCGGCTAGTAATATAAATAATATCGCCGAGTTAGGGTCGGTGCCTAAACCGGTAAAGATATTACCAAAACTCTGGCCAATTACCCAAAATATTAAAGACACGGCAACGCCTAAAGCCAAACCTATATTCCTAATACTACGACTAGCAAATACTGCTAGTCCAATAAATATCTGAACGACTGCGACTAATAGAATAAACCAATAACCACTGCCTGGCTGGGTATGCATCTGAGCCATTTGGTTGGCACTCATATGTATGCCTGACATTGAAGTTGAGGGTGTCCCCAGTCTGTTAATAAAGCTACCGACATGATAATCAAGGGTTGCCAGCCAGCTCGGTTGCCCTGCCCGGTTACCGACGACCATGGCACTCACATCAGACACTGAGTTCTGGCCGGGGAGTAGTTGATACAAAGCTCCAACTAGCCAAAGTAACGGCCAAACAAACACCAACCAATACGCGGGGCTCTGGGTTACATCGCCGTTAGTGTTCTTAGATTTTCTTGGGAAAACCGCAATTGCCAGCAAAACATAAATCAGGGCTGCCCCAGGAGCACCCATTAACAGCAGAGTATGCCAACCAAATAGCCCCCCCAATCCTTCGCCTATCCACCAAACAAATAAGCCCCAGCCGATAGACCCGACTAGACCAATTCTAATTGTTCGTTTCCATAATATTAAACCTCCAATTCCCAGTTGGGTTATAGCCGCAAAACTATTAAATACTGCTGGGTGTAATAAGAAAATATGTATAAAAAAATGCATTGGGCCGGCTACTATTGGTGGCTGGCCGGCTGCTGCTGGTGATATGACACCGCTAGCGAACTTAGCGGTAAACATTTTGGGTTGAAGCTGTAATAAGCCATCTATTAGCCAAAGAACCCCTAGGGATATCTGTATAGAATGACGAGTAATGACCGACAGTCGTCGGTTAGATTTAGCTAGGATGGTGTTTGTAGTCTCCGTTTGCATAAACATTATTATAGCTTAGTAACCGCTTTCAACCTGCCTTGCTCAAGGTTATTTGCTATTATGATAAATATGAATTTAGCATTATTCGGTTCCGGAGAATTCACCGATTTAGTCGATGATATTGATAAGTATTTAATTACTCGGTTTAAACCAAAAAATATTGCCGTTATCCCGACGGCCGCCGGCATGGAAAGCGACTCCCATAAATGGATAGATATGGCTGTAGCCCATTATGCTAAGTTCGACTTACCCGTTATCCAAGTCCCAGTTCTTAATAAAGACCATGCTAACGACGAAAAACTTACTAAACTCCTGTCTGACGCCGACTGGATATTCTTTTCGGGCGGTAACCCAGGTTATCTTTATGAAACGATAAAAGACAGCAAACTGTGGGAAGCAGTTATAGATAGGGTGAATAGCGGTGGGTTACTGGCGGGAAGTTCAGCTGGAGCTATGATTATGGGTAAGTTCCTAATGTCGGCACCGTCGTTTAAATCCATGTTTAGTGGTGAGGGCATTATGTGGCATAACGGTTTCGGGTTAGTCGATTATACGATTTTGCCACACTTTGATCATTTTAAAAAATTTCATGGCCTTATTAATAAAATAATTGAAACCAGGCCTGACAAGGTTCACTCCTCGTGGATGGGAATAGACGAGAACACGGCTATTATTTATAGTGATGGTGAGGGCTTAGTCCGTGGTGTTGGCGGCGTAGAGATACACAACCAAAACGCTGTCAAGCACTTAAAGCAATAATTCTTTTAATAACTATACTGCTGCGATTTCAATCAGTTCATCATATCTTCCTAGCCCAGAGTGAGATGGAGCGATCTCGCCATATATTAAGTTCATCTCGGTGACAACAGCTGCAATATTGTTTTTAGATACGACGCTAAGTGCCCGATCGCCGGTAAATATACCTGCGGCGTCCCTAATCCTACCCTTTCTATTGAAGTCAAAAGAATCACCGGGGAAGAAATCGGTCGGTTGATCAACACCCCCTCGTCTAACCAGATATCCCATACTACCACTTGTATGTCCCGGAACCGCAAGCGCCGTAAGAGCCAGCTCGCCAAAACGGAATTCCTGACGATCGCGGGCAATTTCTGGGACGAGACGTTTAACAACTCCCATTGGTGGACGTTTAATTAAACCCCTTGCCCGATCAATCACTCCTGGGATTAAACCCTCACTATTCCTTAAACCTCGAATTGCAGCTATATCACCTTCCCCCATAATCGTACGAACACTGCTCGGGAGAACATGGAGGACTCCTTTGTGATCGAAGTGCCCGCCGTGGGTTAAAGCAAACGCTCTGACTGCCCCCAGGCCCAGGCCGCGTTTAGCTAAATGTATTTTGAGCTCTTTACCCTCTTTATGAACCCCGCCGTCAATTAATAGGATTCCAGCCTCAGGATTATCTTGTTCAAAATCAATTGCGAAAAATGAACTATGGCGATCGATGATACGAACTGCACCGGTGGCTTTTAAGGTTTCATAATTCTTCATTGGTGATAGTAAAAGCCCGGTTGATAATGCTGGTCCTATAATTTTATTACGACGGGAGTTAACGCTCATAGCATTAGTATAGTTGATTAGATATTTTATAAGAATTTTCTGTTTATTTTAGGTTATTATAAAAGTTAATGATCATTTTACTTCATAGTTCTAAAACGATGCGGCCCGCCAATATCAATACCGAGAAATTAGCTCAACCACAGCTTATTGATAAAGCCAAAGCGCTAAGCGATTATTTAAAGACTCTTTCTTCAAAACAGCTCATTAAAACTATGCAGGTATCTGGGAAACTGGCCGATAAAACTCATGATTTAATTGCTGGATGGACAGACAACGCCGCTAGCCAGCGCATAGCAATTGATAGTTTTCTAGGTGACATATATAGTGGCCTTCAAGTACCCGACTGGACGGCTGAAGACCGAGAATATGCAAATGGCTGCCTTAGGATACTATCGGGCCTATATGGCGTCATACGTCCCTTAGACGGTATATATCCATACCGATTAGAAATGGGTTATCGATTACCAAGTAAAAAATTCGCTAATTTATATAATTACTGGGGCGATTCGGTCGCTAAGATCCTACCATCAAATGACTTAATTATTAATTTAGCAGCCCTAGAATACTCAAAAGTGGTGACTGATTATATCGATCAAACGAGAGTTGTAGCTCCGTCTTTTTTAACCATTAACCAACAGACGAATGAGCCAACTTTTGTAGTAGTTCATGCCAAAATTGCTAGAGGAGCATTTGCGCACTGGTTAATAAAGAATAGAGTCAAAGACATTGCCCATTTAAAAGATTATGGAGATTTAGGCTATAAATATAGCCAAAAGTTAAGTCAACCAAACGTGCCCGTATTCGTCTGTAAGAACTTCGGCGGCCTTGGTCTAAGTCTCAGGTTGAAATAGTCCGATTAATGGGTGGTGAAGATATCCACAGATAGCTATTGTATCTTTTGCGTAAAGTACTATAGTTATGCTTATTCAGTATAAGTAACATAAAAAACTGATTAGATTAGATACCATGTCTATAACGGAGATATCACCGCGTACGTTCGAACAATCTAGAGAGGTTGTTGACGTTATTGATGTAGGCAGAAAGTTTATGGCGTTAACTGAGACGTCGGACATACCTCAAATTAGCGGTGAGCTCGAACTTGACATTGAATATGTAAGCTTTAGTAATCTTGTTGATAAGTACTACGAGACACGTAACCAAGATACCGAACCTTATGTCTGTAGCAAACTGACATTCACTAGAGGTGGTGAAGAGATCAGGGATATGGACGGCTATAATATGACTCAACCAATTTACGATATCCACTATGATGAAAAATCCGGCAAACCGTACTTTACTGTTGGGGTTCGAGTAGAAAAACGGGATGACGAAACCGACAGCACGGTAGATTATTTCAGGGCCGACTCACTTGATTCAAAGATTTGGGATCAGATCGAAGACCCCAATTTACTCCGCCCCAAGGGTCAGGACCCAGCTATTGCCTGGATAGGTGATGAAATGGTACTAAGTGTCGTAGAAGTTGAGCAAATACCGAATATTGATCCAGCTCAAGCTAAAGAACTACGCTGGAAAACAGTTTTCTATAAAGGGACTACTATATCTAATTTAGAACGCTTCGCCGAAGGCCCTCCGGGTATGAAAGACATTCGTTTAGTACAACTTCCTGATGGAAAAATTACGGTCTTCACCAGACCCCAGGATATTAATAATGAAGACAAGGGTGGCCGCGGACAAATTGGTGTCGTGACGATTGATTCTATTGACCAGCTGAAAGACTCGAATATTTTACAGAATGCCCCTCTTATCGATACCCGTTTCCAACCAGGTGTTGAGTGGGGTGGCGTAAACCAGGCAACCGCTCTAAAGGATGGAAGAATCGGCTTACTGTGGCATATCGGACGTTTTGATCCCCTCGACTCAATATCCAAAGAATACGCTTCACTGATCGGTTTTTATGACCCTGTTACCAATAAGATTGAAGACAGTAGAGTTATAGCATTAGCCGACGAATTTGATGGAGCCGCTGCAAAGACCCCCCACCTTAAGAAGGTAGCTTTCGGCTCAGCAATGGGACCAACGGATAATAATGGCATAGTAAGAGCTTATTTTGGGATTGCCGACGCGGAGAGCTGGCATAAGGACATTAAAGATCCCTTTGACGGTTTGCGCGTACCAGACCACCACTATCCACTGGCCGCTTAATGCTCACAACAATAAAAGACCTCCGATTTGGAGGTCTTTTATATTTTCTAGAAATAGTCTCGCAGAGTTTTAGCAATTAGCCGAAACCGCCGCTTCATAATATAACTATCTTCTATTAACTCATTTCTTAATTCTGGTGATGAGCCGGTAGTAATACTACTCCTCGGTTCATCAATATTCCTTAGATATTGTCTAAAAAAGGTTTTTGGGTTTTGGTTTTCGTCTGCCCAACTTTGGTGTGGCATTTTAACCCCTCTCGTTAGTTATTTTAAACAACTATCTAGCGTTTCCGATTGCACCTCCTCTAACTGGCAATGCGCGTACTCATGCTAGATCGCTATTCATAAGCATAAAACAGCTAGGTTTAATAGTATGTGCGTATAATCACGTAAAAACGAGGCCTGTGGATATATAATACATTCATGAGTTTAGAGACGCTGGATGTAACAGTTCAGCAGCCCAGGGATAAAAGTATTATTTCCTATTTTAGTGAAGGAATTGTGATGCACTTCACGAAAGAACAAACCATTCTGCATGGTTTCAACGAACCCGATGGGGTGTACTTGATTAAAAAAGGTTTCGTTAAGGCCTATTCAGTATCGGATACCGGTAACGGCAACCTTCTATTGATTCACTCAGCTGGTGAAATTATACCTCTCCCGTGGGCCCTGGATGGCCTTAACGTTACAGGGTTATCTTATCAGGCGATGGGCAATGTCACAGTAATAAAATCATCTAAAGATAAACTGCGCGAATCCATGGGCCGAAATCAGTGGTTATCTGAAGAAATCTTGAGTCAAACGGTCAATCTTATTGCGCTTTATACTCAAAGAATACAGACCCTAGAGTTCCGTTCGGCCAGAGGCAGAATTATTGCCGAGATAATCCATCTACAAGAAAGATTTGGCAAGCATCAAGGCGGGGAAATTGTAATTAATGCCCCGGTAACACATCAAGACATAGCCGATTCAATAAATATGTCCAGGGAAACGGCCAGCCGAGCCCTAGAATTACTTTTTAGTGAGGGTTTAGTCGGACAAAAAGATCATCTTTTTACAGTGCCCGATTCATCTAAGCTGAAAGAATCTCTTAGTTAATTCAGATTTGAAATAGCAATACTATATAGTAGGAATATGCTTTTTATTAAAGTTAAAAACTCTAACGAGGGTCAAAATTATTTAATCAAAGCTCTGGTTAAGCAGCTAGATATAGAGCAAAGGGTTGCTTGGCTAGTTTCTGGTGGTTCAAATATTACTATATCAACGGAGGTGCGTCGGAAACTGCCTACTAATAAATTGAAAAACCTTAGGGTAGCACTTATTGATGAGCGCTATGGCCCGATTGGTCACGCTGATTCCAACTTCATTAGGTTTCAGCAAGCTGGTTTTGATTTTTCTAATATTGATTTCGAACCAGTCTTAATAGCAGACAATCTAAACCTTGAGCAAACCACCAAGGATTATGAACGGCGTCTTAAGGACTTATTAAGAGAGTCTGATGTGGTTATCGGCCAGTTCGGGATGGGTATCGATGGCCACATTGCCGGGATACTGCCCCACTCTCAGGCTTGTACAATCGATGACCGTCTAGTAATTGGCTATCAGGCACAGGATTTTGAAAGAATTACTCTTAGCTTCAAAGCCATTAGAATGATCGATGAGTCCTATATTTTTGCTTTTGGCGAAAATAAGCGTGGACCATTGCGTTCACTGTACGATGAAAATCAACCACTTGACGACCAACCAGTACATATCTTTAGGCAATCTTACTCAAAAAGCTTTATTATAAACGATATGATTGGAGACAAAATATGAAGATCGCAGTTATTGGGCTTGGCAAGATGGGCTATCAATTCGTGGTTCGTTTAAGTAGTGATAATCATGAAGTTATTGTTCTTGACCGTGACACCCAGCTTGTTGAAGCGGGAGTAAAAGCCGGAGGAACCGAAGCTAAATCAAGAGAAGATATAATCTCAAAATTTGATTCTATCCAACCAATCATTTGGCTAATGATCCCTGCCGGAGCGGTCGATGATGAGATTAAAGCTTGGAAGGCTCTACTGCCTGCCGATAGCATCCTAGTTGACGGAGGAAATTCAGACTTTAGATTAGCGAAGGAACGCTCGGCTGTATTATCTGAGGCCAACATTAACTTCCTAGACATTGGTGTCAGCGGCGGTATATTGGGTCTGGAGAACGGCTTCTCAATTATGGTCGGGGGTAAGCAACAAACGGCTGAGACAATTGATCCCATTTTAGTAAGCCTAGCTAAGCCACGCGGCGCCTATCAGTATATTGGCCCAAGCGGTAGCGGCCACTTTGTAAAAATGGTACATAATGCAATCGAATATGGTCTAATGGAAAGCCTGGCAGAGGGTTACCAGTTACTGAAAGATGGCCCATACCCTGATCTTGATTTGGCATCCGTTGCCGAAGTTTGGCAGCACGGGAGTATTGTAGAGTCGAGTTTAAATTCTCTAGCTAAAGAAATATTTACTAACGACAAAGGACTAAATGATGTTGACGGAGTTGTAGCTGAATCGGGCGAAACTCGCTGGTCACTGGAAGTAGCTAAGGACCTAGGTATCACCTTACCGGCAATTGATGCGTCATTTGAGGTTAGGCTTAGATCCCAACAAGGTCAAACTTCATACGCAACTAAATTTTTAGCAGCCCTTCGAAATAAGTTTGGTGGCCATATTATTAATCCAAAGGTTTAAGCGATGAATAATCCAGCCGCACCCGAACCTTCGATAATCGTAATCTTTGGAGTGACCGGTGACCTGGTACAGCGAAAACTATTCCCGGCTTTGATAAATCTCTTTAATGCCAAGCTATTAGACAAGAATACTATAGTACTTGGTGTAACTCGGCAGAATATTTCTGCCGCCCAGTTACTTGATAAATTTGTAGCCAGCAACCCACTACTAGACCAGCAAATGATCAAGATCCTGAAGAGCAAGTTTGTAGTCCAGAGTATGGATGTAACCAAGCCG